>Ga0207773_100037_pt1 | contig 141507 bp, 129 predicted proteins | sample TtaePargueraPR_2_FD_187281 | JGI IMG/M metagenome (GOLD analysis project Ga0207773, IMG submission 187281) | Aerobic enrichment media microbial communities from Bioluminiscent Bay, La Parguera, Puerto Rico - Tt and M1 (3) (SPAdes) | ecosystem: Environmental > Aquatic > Marine > Unclassified ... | reverse complement strand
TCAGGATGGTCTGTGCCATGTCGGTGGGGTCCCCCCGCGAGGCGCGAAAGATACGTGCCGTTGTCGATGCAGGCCGCGCGGTCCGACGGGGCCACCAGTCCGGACGAAGATCGGTCCGGACGCGGGTGGTCCCCGGCCGGCCCCTCCGTCGGAAGGTGCCGGAAACCGCTCCGTGCGCGACCGCGCTGCCTGACGCGACAGTGATCCGGGATGGAAAGACTTGGCAACTATACGAAAGTTAGGCGAGTGGCGCCGCCAGGCGGGCCCATGAGACGGGCCCACGCCCCGGCACCGAGGCAGGCCGCCGATCCGACACCGGTCCGATACCCGATCAAACGGGATCAAGCGGGATCAAAAAGCGGTGAGGCCGCCACGGTGGTCCGGGGCGGCCTCGCCTGCATGGGGTCGTGTCGGGGGCTGTCGCGCCCGGGGCCAGGCCTCAGGCGGCCTTGCTGAGCACCTTCTCCAGCCGCTCGGTCGCCTTCACCTCGTCGATCTTCTCGACCGCGGCGAGCTCCCGGGCCAGGCGCTCCAGCGCCGCCTGGTAGATCTGGCGCTCCGAATAGGACTGCTCGGGCTGGTCGTCCGAGCGGTGCAGGTCGCGCACCACCTCGGCGATCGACACCGGGTCGCCGGAGTTGATCTTGGCCTCGTATTCCTGTGCCCGGCGGCTCCACATGGTGCGCTTGATGCGGCTGCGCCCCTTCAGGGTCTCCATCGCCGTCTTGATCCGGTCCTTCGAGCTCAGCCGGCGCAGGCCCGCCTTCTCGGCCTTGGCCGTGGGCACCTTGAGGGTCATGCGCTCCTTCTCGAAGGAGATGGTGTAGAGTTCCACCTCGAACCCGCTGATCTTGTGCGTCTCCACCGTTTCGATGCGACCGACGCCATGCGCGGGATAGACCACGTAATCGCCGACTTTGTACTCTGCTGCTTTGGTTTCTGCCATGTTAGCGGACTCGCTTCGCTCCTTCGTCCTCGGCCGCCCTCTGCCCGGCGCCGGGACTTTAACGGTTGGTCCGTGCGATCCTGGCCCGCCCTGAACGTGACGGCTGCCGGCGGGGCCGGCAACGGGAACGCGGTTTCGCTCCGGCCGAGGGCCTGCCGGCGATCCGGGTGGGATCCGCGGCGGCCCGAGGGGCCGGACACAAGGACTGTTCCATTGCCGAGACGGTCACGCACGATCGTGTCGGCAGCATCCAGGGAGCCTAAGGCTGGATGGGCGTAGCCCTTGACGTAGTTTGGCCGGGAAGCGCGTTCGTCGCTAACCCAGCCAGAGCGTCAATATACTACAATTGCCCGGTGTATGAAAGGTATGTGACGTTGGAATCGTCGCCACCCGGCGACCAGCAGGGCTGCGTCGTCCGCAAGGCTCTCGCCACACGCGTCGCGCGAACAAGTCAGTCGCCGCTGCCGGGTTCGGCGCTGAAATGCTTCTCCAGCTTGTCCGTCACCTTCTCCCAGTCGGCGGCATCCGGCGGCGGGTCCTTGCGGCGGGTGATGTTGGGCCACATCTCCGAATAGTCCCGGTTGAACTCGACCCATTTCTCAGCCGCGTCGACCTCGGTGTCCGGCTTGATCGCCTCGATCGGGCATTCCGGCTCGCACACCCCGCAGTCGATGCACTCGTCGGGGTGGATGACCAGCATGTTCTCGCCTTCGTAGAAGCAGTCGACCGGGCACACCTCGACGCAGTCGGTGTACTTGCACTTGATGCAAACCTCGGTCACCACATAGGTCATGCCGTCACTCCTCGATCGCGGCCGCCACTGCGACGGCCTGCCGCAGCCACGCTCCGTCCGCCCGCTCCGCCAGGGTCGCCCTCCCTCGGCGCCCACGCGCGGGGCTCAGTCTTCGGATTGTGCGAGGCCGTACCGGGCCTCGACGCGTTTGCGCGCCTTCCCGCTATCCCGATCGTCGACATAGAGCAAGCCCGCGATACGCCGCACCAGATTTGCCTCCATGGCATGGACCGTGCCGTCCGTGTGGGCGACGTCCCAGAGCATCTCCAACATGCGCACCTTGTCGTCGTAGTCGAAGGACTTGGCGATGCCGCTGGTCAGGCCGAACAGCTGCGTGGAGCCGTGCTGGGCGCGCTCCGCCGCCGCGACGATCTCGCCCGCCTCCGCCGCGGCCAGCTCGAAGCGCCAGGCGATCAGGTCGGTGATGCGCTGCCGCTCCGCCTCGTCGAGGTCGTCGTCCATGCGCGCCTGCTCCAGCATCAGCGCCGCGGCGGCGATGGCGATCTCGTCCTGCGCCGGCGCGGCGGGGGCCGGTGCCTCGAAGCGGTCGAACAGCGTCTGCAGTTTTCTGAACATGGTCTCCGCAGTTAACCACGACGGTGCCGCAGTCAAGGTCTGGTGACGAAGGGCTGGCAGCCGCCGGGCGCGCGGCTCACGCCGGATCGCGGCCCTTGAGGCGGTCGACGGCGCGACGCTCGCGCTTGGACGGACGGCCGGCACCCGGCGGCCTGGCACCGGTTTCCCGGGCCGGCAGGGCCGCATCCCGGACCGGCGGCGAGAGATCCTCGTAGAGCGCCTGGGCCTCCGGCGCCGGCCCCCGCCGGCTGCCCAGGGCGGCGATGCGGATCACCCGGACATGCCGGCCCTGGACGAAGGTCAGCACCTGGCCCGGCCGGACCGCGGCGTTCGCCTTGGCGACGGCGCGCCCGTCGATGCGCACCGCGCCGCCGGCACAGGCCTTGCTGGCCAGCGAGCGGGTCTTGAAGAAGCGCGCGAACCACAGCCACTTGTCCAGACGCAGGCTTTCCTCGCCGGTCATCAGCGCCGGATCAGCCGCTTCAGCTCGGCGAAGGGATGGCTGTCGTCGACCGGCGCGGCGGCCGACCGCTTCGCCCGGCGGCGGGGGCCGGCGGTGGCGGCCCGGGCGTCGTAGAGCACCGCGGCCGCCTCCTCGCCGGCGCCACCGCGCGGCCGGTAGCCGAGCACCTCCAGCAGGCCGGGCAGCTCGTCCTGGCGCACGCCGACCATGGCGGCGAGGTCGGGGCTGGCGGCGAAGGGACCCTGGCGGTGGCGCTGGAAGCAGGCGGCGGCCAGCCGGTCCAGCCGGTCGACGCGGATCGCCCGCTCGCCGATCACCACGAAGCCCAGCGCCCGGTGCAGGTCCTGCGCCGCCTCGCCGGTGACCTGCAGCGACACCGCGCCCGCCTTCGGGGCCTCGACCGCCCCGCCGCCCTGGGCGGAAGGTGGAGGTCGGCGCAGCTCCCAGAGCAGGTGGATCAGGCGGCGCGGCAGCGGCTTCAGCGCCTGGGGCACGAAGACGAAGGCGGCACCCAGGCGCACGCCGTGCTGGCTCAGCGCCTTGGCCTCGCGCGGCTTCAGCTCCTTCAGGAGCGGCGCCAGGCGCTGCCGGGGCAGCCAGCCCATCGCCTCGTAGAGCTGGAAGGCGATGCCCCGGGCGACGCCCTTCAGGCTGGGGTCGCGCAGGGTCAGCAGGGGCGCCAGATGCGCCTCGCGATAGGCCGACCACCAGCGCTGCAGCCGCTGGGCGACGCGATCGCGCTGGCCGGCGGAGAGGAATTCGCTGGCGTCCACCTTGATCGACGGCCGGTAGAAATCGGGCCCCGGCGTGAGCTGGGCCACCGGTACCTCGCGCCAGGCGAGGCGGCCGGCGCGGTCGAGCGCGATCTCGCCGTCGGGGGCCCGTTCCAGCTGGGCGACGCGGCTGGCGATCTCGCTGCGCAGCACCCGCCGGGCGACGCTGAGGATGGCCTTGCCGTCCTCGGCCGTGGCCTGCTCGTCGACGGCGAAGCGGAAGCCGTCCAGCGTGCCAACGAAGGCGCCCTCGACGGTGACCGTGCCGTCGGGGTCGACGCCGCCGACCAGGTCGCCGCGGCTCAGCCCCTGCGACAGCACCGCCGCGCGGCGGTCGACGAAGCGCTGGGTCAGCCGGTTGTGCAGGGCGTCGGACAGCGTGTCCTCGATCTTGCGCGTGCGCTCCTGCCAGGCGCGCGCGTCGGCCAGCCAGTCGCCGCGATGGGCGATGAAGGTCCAGGTGCGGATATAGGCGAGCCGCGTGACCAGGCTGTCGATGTCGCCCGTCGTGCGGTCCAGCCGGGCGATCTGGCCTGCCACCCAGTCGGTGTCCAGGCTGCCGTCGCGGTCGACCAGCTGGCGGTAGACGCGCTTGAGCAGCTGCACGTGCTGATCGGACAGCGTCTTGCGGAAGTCCGGGATCTGGCAGACCTGCCACAGCAGGCGCACCCGGTCGTGGCCGCGCGCCCGACTGGCGATCTCCGGATCGTGGGCGAGCTGGGCCAGCGACAGATGGTCCTCCGCCTCCGGCGCCCGGCGCAGCACCGGGCTCTCCGAACGGCGCGAGAGGCTGGCGAGCAGCGCCTCGGTGGAGTCGAAGTCGAGGACTGCGTTGCGCCACATCAGGTGGTCGAGCGCGTCGAAATCGTGGTTCTCCACCCGCTCGACGATCTCCGGGTCGATCTCGAAGCGGCCTTCCTCCAGCCCGCCCGACAGCGTTCCGAAGCTGCCATCGGCCATGTGGCGCCCGGCCCGGCCGGCGATCTGCGCGATCTCGGTGGCGCTGAGCCGGCGCTTGCGCACGCCGTCGAACTTGTGCAGCCGGGCGAAGGCGACATGGTCGATGTCCATGTTCAGGCCCATGCCGATGGCGTCCGTGGCCACCAGGTAGTCGACCTCGCCGGCCTGGAACATGGCCACCTGGGCATTGCGCGTGCGCGGACTCAGCGCGCCCAGCACCACCGCCGTGCCGCCGCGCTGGCGCCGGATCATCTCGGCCAGGTGGTAGACGTCGTTGGCCGAGAAGGCGACGACGGCGGAGCGGCGCGGCAGGCGGGTCAGCTTGCGCGGGCCGACATGGGTCAGCTTGGAGAAGCGCGGCCGGGCGATGAAGTCGGCCCGGGGCAGCAGCCGGGCGATCAGCGGCCGGATGGTCTCCGAGCCGAGGAACAGGGTCTCCTCGATGCCGCGGGCGCGCAGCAGGCGGTCGGTGAAGACGTGGCCGCGGTCGGGATCGGCGGCCAGCTGGATCTCGTCGACGGCCAGGAAGTCGAAGGCGCGGTCCATCGGCATGGCCTCGACCGTGCAGACGAAATAGCGCGCGGTCGGCGGGACGATCTTCTCCTCGCCGGTGACCAGGGCCACCTGCAGCCGGCCCTTGGCCTGGACGATGCGGTCGTAGTTCTCGCGGGCCAGCAGGCGCAGCGGAAAGCCGATCACGCCGTTGGCGTGGCCGAGCATGCGCTCCACAGCCAGATGCGTCTTGCCTGTGTTGGTCGGGCCGAGCACGGCGGTGACCCGCCCGCTGCCTTCCGACCCGGACGATACGCGCCCGGCATGCCTATGCGTCGTCATCGTCCCCCACAGATGATCCCGCGCCACCCCACCGGCAAGTCGGACGCGGCTGATCGAGTGCCGGGTCGATGGCGGCGGGGCGGCACCGCATGGCGGGGACGGCGATTCGAGACCGCCCCCTCAACCCCCCGATAGCACAGATATTCCGCTTGCCCCAATGCCGCCGATTTCACACCTATCCTGCCAGCGACAAGGCCCCGCCCGCGACGATCTCCGACCCCCCCGGGCAGGCGGCACGAGCAAGGAGCGCGACGATGAGCATGCCGTCCCTTCCCCACCGTTCCCCGGCCCCACGTCGAAGCCGTGCGGCCCTCCCGGCGGGTCTGCTCGCCGGGGCCATGGCCCTCGGCCTCCTCGCCGGGGTCAGCGCCCCGGTCCGGGCCCAGGCCACGGTGGAGCGCGCCGAGGCGCTGGAAACCGGCTTCACCGCCTGGCTTGAGCGCATGCACGAGCGCGACGACGGTGCGGAGCTGCTGCTCGAGGGCGAGATCTCGATCACGCCGACCGGCAACACCTATACGGGCTTCCTGCCGACCTCCCACTGGATCATGCGCGAGGGTGGCGAGTCCGCCGTGCTCACGCTGCCGACCGTGCGCTTCCGCCTCAACGAGACCGGGCGCGGCTGGGTCGAAATCGACGCCACCCTGCCGGAGCGGGTGGTGGTCGAGACCTTCGACGACCCGGCGATCGCCGGCGACGCCCTCGCCACCGCCACGCCGGAGCGCACCGTCGAGATCCGCTGGACGCCCGGTGCGGCGCGCTTCACCATCGCCCCGGAATACGAGACGGCGGTCGCGGCCGACCTCGCCGTCGACGACGTCGTCGTCACCCTCAGCGACCAGCCGGCGACCGTCGAGATCGGCCATGTCGGCTATGTGGTGGCCAGCGAGGAGACGGGCGAGCACGTCTTCGACACGGTCACCGACATCACCGCCGAGGCGATCAGCGTCAGCGACGAGGAGGCCACGCTCACCCTCGACGCGCTGGGCGTGGTGGTCGAGCTCGGCGGCGCCCGCTTCGACCTCTTCACCGCCTGGAACCAGCGCCTGACCGAGCTGCAGGCCGGCATCGACAGCGGCCAGCTGGACGCGGACGCGATCACCGCCGAGGTCCAGGCGCTGCTCGACACCGAGGCACCGCTCCTCTCCGCGCTGGGCGGCACGCTGTCGCTGAGCGGCCTGCGCATGGAGCGCGGCGTGGATGGCGAGGGCGAGGGCGAAGCGCTGTCGCTCGACCGGCTCACCGTCGGCAGCCGGCTCGGCGATCTCGACGCGGCGGCGGCGCGCTACGATTTCGAGCTCGGCCTGGAAACGCTGACCATCACCCCGCGGCCGGAGATCGAGGGGCTGGTGCCGGACCGGGTCCGCCTCGACCTCACCGTCTCCGACCTGCCGGGCGAGCGCATCGGCGCGCTGTTCGCCGATTTCCTGTCGTCCTTCGGCGGCCATCCCAGCGCCCAGGACTTCGCCGCCATGACCTTCGGCATCGGCCTCTACTCGGCCCTGTCGGAATCGACCGCCACGCTGAGCGTGGACGAGATGGCCTATGTCTCCGACCTGCTGACGCTCGACTTCGCCGGCACCGTGACGCCGGACATCACCGCCGCGCTCGGCGTGGTCGTCGATGCCGAGTTCGGCGCCGCCAAGCTGCCGGACCTGATCAACGCGCTCAGCGCGCTCGGCGGTCCGGGCGCCCAGGTCGCCGCCGCCCTGACCGTGCTGCAAGGCCTCGGCGCGGTGGAGGAGACCGAGGAGGGCACCATCCGCCGCTACCATCTCGAGATCCGCCCGGACGGCACCGTCCTGCTGAACGACAACGACCTGGGCCCGATCCTGAACGCGTTGTGAGGCGCGACCTGCCCGTCCGGCGCCCGCACGAGGGCCCCGTCCCGGGCTTGGCCGGATGCCGTCGGACGGTGTTGACGCGCGCATGTTCTTCGCGCATTAGGCGCCGTCCGGCCGATCCGGCGAGACGTCAGCCACCGCCCCATTACCGCCACGGGCGGGCGCTAGGTCACGCCGACCGTTGGGGCCTACCCGCAAGTCCCGTGCGAGAACAGTCGAGAGATGAGCATGCGCAACCCCGCCACCGTCCTGGCGATCGGCGCCGCCGCCCTGGCCGGCGCCGTGCTCGGCAGCCTGGTGCTGGACGGCTTCGTCCGCGACGCCGCCGCGCAGATCACGCCGGAAGCCGTCGAGGGCGTCTATATCGACCCGATGACCGGCAGCGTGCTGGTGATCGAGGACGTGGCCGAGGCCGCCGGCGACAAGCCCGACCAGGGCCCGCTGGTCGCCGGCCGGGTGCGCAGCTACACCGCCAGCCTGGCGAGCTGGCTGGAGTTCTCCGCCGACGATGTCGGGCTGACCGTCGAGGAGACGTCCGACGGCTTCCTCACGGTCACCCTCGACCCGGTGGAGCGCTGGCGCGCCCGCGACGTGGTCGCCGTCGACAGTGAGGCGGTGCCGGGCGCGCTCGACCGCCTCCTGATGGGCGACAGCATCCTCACCGTCGTTGACCCGGTTATCGAGCTCACACTCGCTCCCGAGGCCGGGCTGATCGTCGGCGCCACGCTGCAGGCGAGCGATCTGGCGCTGACCCTGGAGGGGGAGGATGGCGATCCCTTCGCCACCGCCGACAGCCTTTTCTACACCGCCGACCATGCGCTGGACGGCGACGTGCTCGCCTTCGAGGGCGAGAGCGCCTTCGCCGGCCTGCGCCTGCGCATGGCTTTGCTGCCCCTGCCGCTGACCGTCGGCGAGATGGGGTCGAGCTTTTCCCAGGACGGGCTGTCGCTGGCGATCTTCGGCGACATGGTCGGACGCATCGACGCCGCCATCGACCTCGCCGCCGGCCCGCCCTTCACGCCGGCGGAACTGCAGGCCGCCGCCGGCATCGTGCTGGAGACGGCGAGCGAGAGCGGCTTCGGCGGGTCGGGCTTCGCCTTCACCCAATGGGTGCGCGACTTCGCCGTGGTCGGCAATTCGGTGGCCGCCATCGATTTCGCCATGACCGGAACCAGCGACGCGGCCGGCGTCACCGACCTCGACATGGACTTCGCGGTCACCGGCATCCAGGCGCCGATGGTCGGCCTCGTCTTCCCGATGCCGCCGCGCGAGATCCGCTTCTCCGCCGCGCTCGACCGCCTGCCGATGCCGGACTTCCTGGCCGCCGCCACCCGCGTCATCCAGGCCTTCGACGGCCAGGAGGTCGCCGGCGCCAACACCACGCGCGAGCTGGTCGACACGCTCTACGCCGCGATGGTCGACGCCGGCACCACGCTCGATGTCGACGAACTCGTGCTCGATCTCGGCAGCACCCGCATCGCGCTCGCCAGCGACGTCGCGGTGGACGAGGCGGCGGAGGCCGGCGTCGTCGTGGAGGCCGCGCTGGACATCACCAATCAGGACGCCCTGGTCACCGCCATCGCCGATGCCGGCATCCCGCCGCGCGACCTCGTGCCCTTCTTCGCCTTCATCGGCCTCGCCGAGGCCGGAGAGAACGCCGACGGCGACCCGCTGGCGCATTACGACATCGCGCTCACCCGCGCAGGCACGGTCGTCATCAACGGCCGCGAGGCCTCGATGGCGATCGCCGAGGCGGAAGCCGCCGCCGAGGCGACCGCCGGCAGCCAGGCGGCCCAGGATGGCGACGCGTCCGACGACACCGGGCCGGATGGCAGCGCGGCCGATGGGAGCATCACCGGTGACGGCATGTCGGGCGGCGAGACGCCGATCCCCCTACCCGGCGGCGCCGGCCCGGACAGCGGCAAGCCCGAGGACGACAGCCGCTCGCTCGACCTCCGCTAGCCACTCCCCCGGGTCATCCCCGACTTGATCGGGGACCCAGGCCACCCGGGCCGCCCGCACCGCCGGTCTGGATTCCCGCTTTCGCGGGAATGACAAGAAAATCAGCGGCTTACAGACAAGCCGGCCACCGCCACCATCGCCTCCCCGGGTCATCCCCGACTTGATCGGGGATCCAGGCCGCCCGCGCCGACCGCACCGCCGGTCTGGATTCCCGCTTTCCCGAGAATAACAAGGAAATCAGCGGCTTACAGACAGGCCGACCACCGCCGCCATCGCCTCCCCGGGTCATCCCCGACTTGATCGGGGATCCAGACCGCCCGGGCCGCCCGCGCCGACCCGGCCGACCGCCTCCCCGGTCTTGCGCCGGCAGCCGCGCCCGCCTATGTCGTCAGCGCGGCCGCAGACCGGCGCCAAACGGACCTCTCAACGACGCGATCCAGACCCGATGACTGCTGAACGGATGGAATTCCAGGCGGAGGTCAGCCGCCTGCTCGACATCGTCGCCCGCTCGCTCTACGCCAATCCGGACGTCTTCCTGCGCGAGCTGATCTCCAACGCCTCGGACGCCTGCGACAAGCTGCGCTACCAGGCCATTGCCGCGCCGGACCTGATCCGCGACGACCCGGACTTCCGCATCCGCCTGATCCCGGACGCGCAAGCCGGCACGCTGACCGTCGAGGACAATGGCATCGGCATGAACCGGGAGGAGCTGGTCGGCCATCTCGGCACCATCGCCCGCTCGGGCACCGGCGCCTTCGTCGAGGGGCTGACGGGCGACGCCAAGAAGGACATGGCGCTGATCGGCCAGTTCGGCGTCGGCTTCTATTCCGTCTTCATGGTCGGCGACCGGGTCGACGTGCACTCCCGCCATGCCGGCGAGGCGGAGGGCTGGCACTGGTCCTCCGACGGCGCCGGCGGCTTCGAGATCGCCGAGAGCGATCAGGCCCCGGCGCGGGGCACCCGCGTCACCGTGCACCTGACCGACGAGCACAAGGCGTTCCTCGAGCCGCAGCGGCTGGAGAACGTGGTGCGGGCGCATTCCAACCACATCGCCGTGCCGGTGCTGCTGGCGGCCGAGGGAGGCGATGGCGAGGACCGGCGCCTGAACCGGGGTGCCGCCCTCTGGGCCCGCCCGAAAGCCGAGGTCACGGCCGAGGAATACAAGGACTTCTACGCCCATGTCGCCCCCGGCGCCTTCGACGAGCCGTGGCTGACCCTGCACAACCGGGTCGAGGGGGTGATCGAGTACACCGCCCTGCTCTTCGTGCCGTCGGCCCGTCCCTTCGACCTGTTCGACCCGGAGCGCCGCCACCGGGTGAAGCTCTATGTCCGCCGCGTCTTCGTCACCGACGAGGCGGAGGGCCTGGTGCCCTCCTATCTGCGCTTCCTGCGCGGCGTGATCGACAGCGAGGACCTGCCGCTCAACATCAGCCGCGAGACCCTGCAGTCCAACCGTCTGGTCGCCAAGATCGCCCAGACCCTGACCCGCAAGGTGCTGACCGAGCTCGCCGCCAAGGCCAAGGACGATGCCGAGGGCTATGCCGGCTTCTGGGAGAATTTCGGCTCGGTCCTGAAGGAGGGGCTCTACGAGGACCAGGCCAATCGCGGCCAGCTTCTCGAGCTCCTGCGCGTGCGCACCAGCGAGACGGAGGACCTGGTCGACCTCGCCACCCTGAAGGGCCGCATGAAGGAGGGCCAGCAGGCGCTCTACTTCATCACCGGCGACAGCCGCGAGGCGGTCATGGCCTCGCCCCAGCTCGAGGGCTTCCGCGCCAAGGGTGTGGAGGTGATCGTGCTGACCGACCCGGTCGACGCCTTCTGGACCACCGCGGTGGGCGAGATCGACGGCACGCCGCTGAAATCGGTGACGCGCGGCGGCGCCGATCTCGACGCCATCGCCGGGTCGGAGACGCCGGCCGGGGGCAAGACCGACAAGGCCAGGGCCGCGACGCTCGCCGCACGCATCAAGGGCGCGCTGGAGGGCAAGGTGAAGGACGTCCGGGCCTCCGCCCGCCTGACCGAGAGCCCGGTCTGCCTGGTCGCCGACGACAGCGACATGGACATGGCGCTGGAGCGCATGCTGCGCCAGCATGCCCAGGCCAGGGACGCCGCGCTGCGCATCCTCGAGATCAATCCGGACCATGCGCTGCTGCAGGCCATGGCCGGTCTGCCGAGCGGCGGACAGTTCGATCAGCTCTCCCTGCTGCTGCTCGACCAGGCCCGCATCATCGAGGGCGAGCCCCTGCCCGATCCCGCCGGCTTCTCCCGCCGCCTCGCCGACGCCCTGGCCGCCGGGATCGCGCCCGGAGGCTAGACAGGGCCACGGCCTAACGGAGCCGGTCCCGGATATCCGTGGCCGGCTGACGCCGGCCCCGCCTTCCGGGACGACGATCCCTGAGGGAATCGCGCAACCCCAACACCGTCGTCCCGCACGCAGCGCAGCGGAGATGCGGGAACCCACGCCCGTCTTCGCCTCCGCGCGGGAAGCCGCCTACCCCGCCAGATCGTCCATGAAGCGGGCCATCTTGACGTCCTTGTCGCTGAGGCCGCCGGCGTCGTGGGTGGTCAGCGTCACCTCGACCTTGTTGTAGACGTTCGACCACTCCGGATGGTGGTCCATGCGCTCGGCCAGCAGGGCGACGCGGCTCATGAAGCCGAAGGCGTGGTTGAAGTCCTTGAAGGTGAAGCGCCGGCGGATGGCGTCGCGGTCGTCGAGCACGTCCCAGTCCGGCAGCTGCTTCAGGACCTCGCCGCGCTGGGCATCGGACAGCTTGTCGCTCATGGCATCGCACCTTCCGCCGAATGAATGATAGGATGGCCTCTCGCACGGGTGCTCGCCCGCGCCAACCGCCCCTCACCTGGACCCGCCGCCCCGGCGGGTCAAGCGTCAACGGGGGCCTTGAGGGAGAACGCTGAGACCGATGTCCGGTTCCGGGGAGGTGCCGGCGCTCCACGCGCCGACGGTCGAGGACATGATCGCCATCGCCGACCGGGCGCTGGCCGACATGCCGCCGGAGCTGGCGCAGATGGCGCGCGGCGTCTCCATCCATGTCGAGGACTTCCCCGACGACGACGTCATCGAGGACATGGAGCTCGACAGCCCCTTCGACATTCTCGGCCTCTACCAGGGCGTGCCCTTCGGCGAGGCGGAGGCGGTCTCGGTGCGCGCCGATCTCGACCGCATCTTCCTCTACCGCCGGCCCATCCTCGACTACTGGTGCGAGACCGGCGAGGACCTGGTCCACGTCGTCCGCCACGTGCTGATCCACGAGATCGGCCACCATTTCGGCCTGTCGGACGAACAGATGGAAGCCCTGGAAGCGGCGGCGGAGGTGGAGGAGGCGGGCTCGTAGCCTTCAGCGGCAGCGCGTCAGCTCGTGGAGAATGCTGCGCGCGCCGCGCCTACTCCGGCGCCACCAGCGGGTTGCCCTCGGCGTCGGGCAGGACGCGGTAGGGGGTGCGGTCGGGGCCGCAATAGACCACCACGCCCTCGGCCAGCGCGGTGAAGCCGCGGATGGTGTTGCAGGGGTAGCCGGCATCCTCGATCGTCCGGCGCAGTCCGTCTGTGCCCTCGGCGAAGGTCATGCCGCCGATGGTCAGGCCGCCGGTGACCTGGACCGAGCCGCCGGTGACGCTGCCGCCCTCGATGCGCACGCCCTGCCCCGCCGCCTGCGGCGTGGCGCCGAGCAGGGCGAGGAGGGCGAAGGCGCCGATGGTGGGCCGAGAGCGCATGGCGCCGCCACTATCGCGCCGCCGCGCGCGCGGCACAAGCTGTGCCCGCGGCCGAGCGACGCGGCCGGGTGGCGGCGCCGACCCCGGTCTCACGGCAGGGGCGTCAGCGGCGTGGCCGAGGCCGGTGCCCTGAGCAGGGGCAGGCCGGTCAGCGGTCCCGGCGGTGGGGCCAACCCCGGTGTCGCCGGCACGGCGACCGGCCCGTCGGGCACCAGAACGCGATCGACATCGCCGATCTTGGGCGGTGCGACGCAGGCCGACAGGGCGAGCGCCAGGGCAGCCGCGCACACGATGCGGGTCATCGTCATGTCTCGTCTCCTTCAAGGTCGGGCGGCTCACAGGCCGAGCAGGCCGGAGGCCAGGAACGGCCCGGCCAGGGCCGGGTAGCGTGGCACCGGGTCGCCCGCGGCGGCCTCCTCGGTCTCCGCCAGGGGCAGCGTTTCCGCCGTCTCCGGCGCCGAGGCGCAGGCCGCCAGCAGGGCGGCGGTCGACACGATCGCGGCGAGGTTCCTGCGTTTCATCATCCTCACTCCTCTCCTCGTCCCGAGGGGCGGATCGCCCCATCGGGCATCAAGGACCCCGATGGCGAGGAGTGTGGCGGATGCTCCGGTGACCGTCAGTGGGGGCCGTCACAGGGGCGGGCTCCCGGTCAGGGATCGTCGATCTCCGCGTAGAAGCGCTCGTCGTCGACCACCCCGGTGACCCGCTCGTCGTCCACCACGCCGGTGACGCGCTCGTCGTTCACCACACCGGTCATGCGCTCATCGTTAACCACGCCGGTGATCGGCTCGTCGTCGACCACGCCGATCATCATGCCGCCCGGCAGGGGCCCATGGTTTGCCGGCCCGGCGAGGCCGCTGGTGTAGCCGCCGCCGGCGCCGGGCAGGCTGCCCAGCGCGCCGGGGACGAAGGCCGGGCCGGCGAGGATGCCGCCCGGCGCCGGCGGGACTGGCGCAGGCGTCAGTCCGGGCCCCTGCCCCGGCGCGGGAGCAAGCCGGATTTCGGCCGGCAGGCCGGCGGGCGGCCCGACGGGCGGCGCGGTGTCGCCGCAGGCGGTCAGCAGCAGGATGGTGGCGACAAGGCTCGATCTCGGGATGCTCATGGGTCTTCTCCGATGCTGGTCGACCGCGCCACAAAGGTCAGGGCGCGGGCGAAGACCCCGATGCCGGCGAGCATGCCGCGGTGCCGGCCGCCGCGCAGTGGTCCCGATCACACGCACCCGACACGAAAACCGCCCGGCCGGGGGCCGGGCGGCTTCGCAAGCCCTCGCGGGCGGCGCCTAGTGGTAGATCCCGCCCGGAAGCGGCGTCTGGCCAAGCTGCGGGCCGATCGGCTGCAGCGGTCCCGGATCCGGGAACGGCCCGACATGCGGCGGGATCGGATAGAGCGGCCCCGGATCGGGGACCGGCCCCAGCTCCGGCGGGATCGGGCGAAGTGGCCCGCAGATCGCCGGGTTGACCTCGCAGATGTCGACGGCCAGCGGACCCCCACCGCCACCGCCACCGCCACCGCCGCCGCCACCGCCGGGGCCACCGCCGGGCGGTGCGGGCGGGACGGTCGGGCCGCAGGCGGCCATCAGCATGGCGGCCGCGCCGGCCAGGATCGTGATCTTCAACTTCGACATGACACTCCTCCATCTCTTCGGCCCGGTCGGCGCCGCCGGCGAGACCCGCCCCCCGACGGGTTCCCCCTCCACCGGCTTCGGGGCCTGGGCCCCCTCGGCGCCGCCGGGGCCGTCAAGACCCCGATGGCCGCGAGCATGGCCGAGCCGCCACGCCCCGGCTGTGGGCGCGGTCACAGGAAATGAGGTCATTGTGGGGTGGTGGCCGGGCGCGGCCCTTCCCTCAGGCCCCGATCAGCGCCGCCACGCGGCGGCGCAACACCGGCAGCAGGTCGGCCTCGAACCAGGGGTTCTTCTTCAGCCAGGCGGTGTTGCGCCAGCTCGGATGGGGCAGCGGCAGGAAGGCCGGCAGATGGTCCTCGAAACGACGCACCGTCTCGGTCATGGTCTTCCGCCGCCGCCGCCCGAGATAGTGCGCCTGGGCGTATGAGCCGACCAGCAGGGTGAGCCCGACCGCCGGCATCAGCGGCAGCAGGCGGGGATGCCAGGCCGGCGCGCATTCCGGCCGTGGCGGGGCGTCGCCGCCGGCCTTGTCGCGCCCGGGATAGCAGAAGCCCATAGGCACGATGGCGACGCGCGCCGTGTCGTAGAAGGTTCCGGGATCGAGGCGGAGCCAGTCGCGCAGCCGGTCGCCGGAGCGGTCGTCCCACGGCACGCCGCTGTCGTGCACCCGGGTGCCCGGCGCCTGGCCGATGATCAGCAGCCGCGCGCTGGGGCTGACGCGGAACACCGGCCGCGGCCCGAGGGGCAGGTGCGGGGCGCAGATGCGGCAGGCCCGCGCCTCCCCGGCGACCCGGTCGAGCGCCCCGCTCATGCCCGCCCCGTGGCTCTCAGCAGCGCCTCCACGAAGGCCGGCACCAGGCCGGTCGCCGGCCCCTGCAGCGAGCGGTGGAAGAGGCTGGAACCGTCGGTCGCCTCGAGGTTCAGCTCCAGGCAGCGGGCGCCGGCCATGCGCGCCTCGCGCACGAAGCCGGCGGCCGGATAGACGGTGCCCGAGGTGCCGATCGAGACGAAGAGCCGGCAGGCGTCAAGCGCCGCGCCGATCTCCTCCATGCGGTGGGGCATCTCGCCGAACCAGACAACGTTCGGCCGCAGCCCGCCGGCGGCGCCGCAGGCCTGGCACGCCAGCGCCGTCGTCAGGTCGCCCTGGTGGCGCCGCACGTCGTGGCAGTCCTGGCAAAGGATCTCGGCCAGTGCGCCGTGCATGTGGACGAGCCGGCGCGTGCCGGCCCGGTCGTGCAGGTCGTCGACGTTCTGGGTCACCAGCAGGAACGGTCCGGGCCAGGCCGCGTCCAGCCGGGCCAGCGCCGCATGCGCCGCGTTTGGGTGGATGTCGCTGGCCACCAGCTGGCGCCGGCGGGCGTTGTAGAAGGCGTGCACCAGATCGGGGTCGCGCGCGAAGGCGTTCGGCGTCGCCACCTCCTCGATCGAATGGCGGGCCCAGATGCCGTCGGGATCGCGGAAGGTGTCGAGCCCGCTCTCCTTGGAGATGCCGGCACCCGTCAGCACCACGATGCCGTCATCGGCGGCGAGCGCGATGTCGCGCACGATCTCCTGCCAGTCGCTGGCGTCCATGGCTTCCCCCGTCCTCCGGGATTTCCGGGGTCCGAAACCGCCCGCGCCTCCATCGGGTGGTCCGCATGGCTGCCTCGCCCCACCGGGACCTTGCCGCACCCGGGCCGGCCTTGCCAAGCTTCGGACCGGGCCCAGTTCAGGACCGGGCAATGCGGGAGCATATGGGATGACCTCGAGGGGGAGTGAAGCGGGCAAACCCGATGCGGCGGCCGGCGGCTGGCACATGACGCCGGCGGCGGCGCGCGCGGCGCTGGCGGAGGTGCCGGCGCCGTTCGTCGAGCGCTTTCGCCACGGCACGCTGGAGGTCGAGTTCTTCGCGCCGCGCGGGGTCGACACCCAGAAGCCGCACCGGCGCGACGAGATCTACGTCGTGCATGCCGGCCGCGCCCGCTTCGAGCGGGCGGGCGCGATGGTCGACGTCGCCCCGGGGGACGTGCTGTTCGTGCCGGCCGGCATGGACCACCGCTTCCACGCCATGAGCGAGGATTTCGAGACCTGGGTGCTGTTCTGGGGCCCGGAGGGTGGCGAGGCGCCATGAGCGGTGTCCGGGTGCTCTTCGTCTGCTCCGGCAACATCTGCCGCTCGCCCACAGCCGAGGGCGTGTTCCGCGCCCTGGCGACGGCCGAGGGTTGGCCGGCGGCGGCCCGGGCCGACAGCGCCGGCACCAACGACTACCATATCGGCGACCCGCCGGACCCGCGCGCCATCGCCCACGCCGCCGGCCGCGGCATCGACATCGCCGGCCTGCGCGCCCGCCAGGTGGCGCCGGACGATTTCGCCCGCTTCGACCTGATCGTCGCCATGGACCGCGGGCATGTCCGCCAGCTCGAGGCGCTGCGCCGGCGCCATGCCGGCCCGCAAGCGGCGGAGATCGCGCTGCTGCTCGATTTCGTGGCGGACGAGACGGGCCGGGACGTGCCCGATCCCTATTATGGCGGCGAGCGGGAGTTCGCCCACGCGCTGCGGCTGATCGAGCGGGGCGTGGTGGGGCTGGTCAGCCATCTGCGCCGGGCCTGAGCGGCGCCGGCTCGATCAGGTCCCAGCGATTGCCGAAGGGATCCTGGAAGACCGCGACCGTGCCATAGGCCTCGCGGCGGGGCGCTTCCAGGAAGACGACGCCCAAGTCCCGCATCGCCCGGTGATCGCGCGCGAAGTCGTCGGTCTCCAGGAACAGGAAGACCCGGCCGCCGGCCTGGTTGCCGATCGCTGCCCGCTGCGCCGGTCCCACCGCACGGGCCAGCAGCAGGCGGCAACCGCCCGTCCCCGCCGGCGCCACCACGACCCAGCGCTTGCCGCCGCCGAGGTCGCGGTCCTCCAGCAGCGCGAAGCCGAGCCGGCCGCAATAGAAGGCGATCGCCGGGTCGTAGTCGGGCACCACCAGGGCGACGGTGGCGATGGCCTGGGTCATGGGGTACTCCTGTCGCACGGCCGGCGGTTCGACCGCCGGCGGGGATGGGGGCACCATGACACAGGACAGCCACGGCGCGCTCGCCCGGCGGATCGCGGCGGTCACGGGCCGCAACGTTGCCCGGCTGACGCCGCTCGCCGGCGGCTCCACCGTGGCTGTGCTGCGCTGCGACTTCGCCGACGGCGGCGCTCCGCTGGCGGTGAAGGCGGCGGGTGCGGCGGGCCAGGGCGCCGGCGGCGATCTGGCGATCGAGGCGGCGATGCTGCGCGACCTCGGCCGGGAACCGGGGTTGCCGGTGCCGGCCGTCGTCCATGAAGCGGCCGACCTCCTGCTCCTCGGCTGGTGCGAGAACGAGGGCGGCGCGCCCGGCCCGGCCGGTCAGCGCCATCTGGCGGCACTCGTCGCCGGGCTGCACGCCCGGCCGCGGCCGCGCTTCGGCTATGCCTACGACACGGTGATCGGCCGGCTGCACCAGCCCAATCCCGAAGGCGACCGCTGGCTCGACTTCTTCCGCGACCAGCGCCTGCTCCACATGACCGAGCGCGGCCGGGCGGAGGGCAGCGTGACACCGGACCTCGCCCGCCGGCTTGAGGCGCTGGCCGGGCGGCTCGACCGCTGGCTCGACGAGCCGGCCCATCCCGCCCTGCTGCATGGCGATCTGTGGACCGGCAATGTCTGCCATGCCGGTGGCCACGTGACCGGGTTGATCGACCCGGCGATCTATCACGGCCACCCGGAGATCGAACTCGCCTTCCTGACGCTGTTCGGCACGGTGACGCGCGACTTCTTCGACGCCTACCGGGAACGCCTGCCCCTCGACCGCGGCTTCTTAGAGATCCGCCGCGATCTCTACAACGTCTATCCCCTGCTGGTGCATGTCCGCTACTGGGACGCGCGCTACGCCCGCCCCATCGCCGCGCTGCTCGACCGGCTGGGCCTCTAGCCGCCCCACCGCCAGCCCACAATTGCCCCCTTAGGTCCTTGGTATGGGCGCTTATCGCTGCGACCTTGCCTTTCGCCCGGCTTACGTCTGTAGAATGCCGGGCGATCGGCAACTGGCGAAGGGGGGCGTGGTCGATGCGACGGATGGGTTGGATGGCGGCCGGGCTGGCCGCGCTGGCGTTGACCGGCACGCTGCGGGCACAGGAACCGCCCCCGATGGTGGCGCTGTCCGACGTGCTGCCGCGCGATCTCGCTGGCATCCTCGACCACCAGCCGGCCAAGCCGGACGACGTGATCTTCGAGCCGGGACAGGACAACTGCCGCTGGGCGCTCGACGGCGAATGCGACGAGCTGCGCTTCGGCGGCACCGGCGTGTGCGCCGACTACACCGACGACAGCGACTGCCAGCAATGGGTGGCCGGGCTCGACAATTCCTGCGCCTACGCCTTCGACCGGCGCTGCGACGAGGCACGCTACGGCGGCAGCGGCTACTGCCAGGAGGGCAGCGACACCACCGACTGCCGCGGCATGGCGGCGGGCGGCGACGACAGCTGCCTGTGGGCCAATGACGGGGAGTGCGACGAGCCCGGCATCGGCACCGGCGTGTGCACCTCCTTCACCGACGTCTCCGACTGCGCCGGCCTGCTGCCCCAGCTCGCCGGCACCGGTCCGGCCGCCGACGGCGGCAAGCCCGGCGGCAGCGACACGCCGCAACCGCCCCAGCCGGCCCCGCCGGTCGATCTCGGCAACGACAGCTGCCGCTGGGCCCACGACATGGAGTGCGACGACATCCGCTTCGACGGCACCGGTGCCTGCCCGGTGGGCACCGACGCCAGCGACTGCCGCGCCCTCGCGCTCGGCGGCGACAATTCCTGCCGCTGGGCCAATGACGGCGAGTGCGACGAGCCCAGCATCGGTCTGGGCGTCTGCACCTCGGGCACCGACACCAATGACTGCCAGGCGATGGCGCATCTCCGCAACCGCACCAATGAATGCGCCACCGCCTTCAACGGCATCTGCGAGGAGGCCGATCTGGGCGGCAACGGCGCCTGCGAGTTCCGCACCGACACGGTCGACTGCTATGGCCGCCAGACGGTCGCTGGCGTGCAGGACCACTATTTCGGCGAGGACAACCGCACGCTGGTCGATTCCGGTGCCTTCCCCTGGCGCGCCATCGGCCAGATCGAGCTCGACGGCGGCGGCTTCTGCACCGCCACCATGGTGTCGCCCAGCGTCGCCGTGACCGCCGCTCACTGCTTCTCCCGCGGCGAGGGCCGCTATGCCAGCTCCGGTATGTTCTATGCCGGCCTCGACCGCGACCTCTATGTCGAGCGCGCGGGCATCGCCGACGTCTACGTCAACCCGGAATACAACGACCATGGCGATCCGCCGCTGGGCCAGGGAAATGGCGACGACTGGGCCTTCTTCACCACCGACTGGGCGATCGGCGACGAGGTCGGCTGGCTGGACGTCTACGCCCCCTCGGAGGCGGATTTCCAGGCCGCGGAGAGCGGCGGCTGGTTCACCATGAACCAGGGCGGCTACAGCTGGGACACCGGCGACCGGCTCTCGGCGCATCTCGGCTGCCGCATCGTCCGCCACTTCCCCGACGGCACCATCTTCCACGAATGCGACACGACGCTGGGCGATTCGGGCTCGCCCATCTTCATCGAGCGCGGACAAGGGGACTACGCCATCATCGCCGTGGACAGCCAGTTCTTTCCCGACCGGTCGAGCGGTTACGCCACCTCCTATCTGGCGGTCGACGCCCGCTCCTTCGCCGACGAGCTTGCCGCCTACATCGCCCGGCGCGGCGGCGACAGCGCCGTGGGGACCCGCAAGACGCCGGAATAGGGGCACCGGCGGCGCGGCCGTCGCCCATCCCTCACGGCGGCGCGGCGCAGACCGTGCCGTCGGTGAAGGAGAAGCCGGTGCCGGCACTGGCCGGCACGAGATCCTGGCAGACCTGACCGCCCAGGCTGTCCGTGGCGTTGACGTTGCCCGAGCCGGAGAAGCCCTCGGTGGCCGCCGTGCCGTTCAGCAGGAACAGGCCCTGGCCGACATCGCCGGTGAACACATTGCCGGCGACCACAGTGTCGCCCACGGGGCCGGCGGTCGTCATGCCGAATTCGCCCAGATCGGCGAAGCTGTTGTCCAGGACCGAGAGCAGGATGACGTTCTCGGCCACGTAGATGCCGGTGTCCATCCTGGCGAAGCGGTTGCCGACGATGGCGATGTCGCGCGCGGCCTGGCCGATCGCCACGCCGACACGGCCGCCGGTGATCAGGTTGTCGCGGATCGTCACGTTCTGCGTGCCGTCGCCGGTGATCAAGGTGCCGGCGGTGATGGCGAACGCGGTGTCGGTCAGGACGTTGCGGGCGATCATGACGTCGTCCGCCCGGTCGACCCCGATGCCGCCGCCCAGCGGGACGCTGACGGTGTTGTCGGCGATGGTGCCGGCCTGCATACCGGCAACCCAGATGCCGTTCCGTCCGGCGGCGTTCGACAAGGCGACGGTGTTGCCGGTGATGCTGAGCTGCGAGGCGCTGGTGGTGTTCAGCACGATGCCGCCCGCCTCGACCGCGGCGTCGGAGCGGATGAAATTGCCGCTGATCTCGCCACCCACGATGCCGGCGCCGGACAGCGCCGTGATCGCCCCGCTGTCGAAGCCCTCGAAGCGGTTGCCGGCGATCACCAGGCCATCGGTGTTGCCGTCGAGGACGACGCCGACCTGTGCGGTCTCGAACACGTTGTTCCGGATCCCGAGGCCGGTGACGCTGCGGGCGAAAACACCGCCCTTCAAGTCCGGCCCGAAATGGTTGTCGCGGATGTCGACGCCGCTGCCAAAGACCAGCTCGATCCCTCCCAGCGTGTCGCCCGCGAAGACATTGCCGGTGACCGTCAGGTTGGCGCCGCGGAAGCTGAAGATGCCGCCCCCCTCGACATCGGTGAAGCGGTTGTTCGCCACCCGTACGCCGGTAGCGGAGTCCAGGCTGACGCCCCGACCGCCGTTATCGGCGAAAGTGTTTCCGGTGATTTCCGCGTCGACCAGCTCGCCGAGGCGGATCGCGTCGAGGGCGATGTTCCGGAAGGTATTGTCCCGGAGGTTCAGGTCGAAGACATAGTCGTCGAGCATCACGCCATGGCCGCCGATGTCCTCGAACAGGCTGTTGTCGACGGTGATCTGGTCGAGATCGAAGCTTCCCGCCCCCGGCAGCCCGTCGCCGAGACGCAAGCCCACCTCGTCGACACCGGCGTCGCTGCCCAGGAAGCGCAGGCCGGAAATGTGTGTGTACCCGGCCGCCTCGACGCCGACACCGCCTTGCAGGAGCACCGTTCCGGGCTCGAAGGTCGGCAGGTAGAGGGCCGTGGCACCCGACTGCGCGCCCACCAGCGGAAGCGCCGACCAGCCGCCGTAGAGCGTGTCGCCCTGCTGCAGCGTGAGCGTTCCCGGAACCGCGCCTGAGACGACGATCAGCCGTCCCTCCGCCGGGGCCTGGGCGGGCGCGGCGAAGGCCGCCGGGCCCCGTGAAATGCCGCCCGGCGGAAGGCCGGCGGGCAGGGCCGGGTCGCCGGGATCGAGACGGATCACCTCGCGCAGCTCAAGTCCCGTGACCGGGTCGATGACCGGCTCCTCCGGGCCGCTCGCCGCGCCGCCGAGGATCGGGCGGTCGAGGCGCCGCCACGGATCCTCCATGCGCCGGGCGACGGGGTCGCGCGGCTCCGGCCAGTCATTGGCGAACATGCCGAGGTCGATGCGTCCGCTGATGCCGAGATAGCCCTCAGTGCCCTCGACGCTGTCCTCGCGCAGCCCGGCTTCGACCCGGAACTCGGAGAACGGGATCAGCTCCCACGGAACCTCGCGCCAGACATACTCCGCCGAGGCGGTGAAGCCGTGGCGGTCGCCGGTCTGGCGATGGTCGAACCAGTAGCCGCCGCCGCGCAGCCAGATCTCGCTGTCCGCGCCCGGCGCGTCGAAGGGCAGGCGCCAGCCGATCTCGCCGTCGAGACCGGCCAGCCAGTGTTCCTCGCCGCCGCGCATGAAGATGCGGTCGTCCTCCAGGAACACCGCCGCATAGGCGTCGTTGCGGGTGGTGTCGGCGATGGGCAGATAGCCGTTGAGGCGCAACTCCCAGTCGGCCGACATCGCCTCCACCCCGGCGCCGATGCCGAAATAGGTGGCCCCGTCGGCGGTGTGCGGCACGTCGACGAACAGCGAGCCGCCATAGATCCAGCTCTCCTCCGGATTCTCGCGCGCGTCGAGCCAGCGGGCGATCAGCCCGGCGGAGAGGTATTCGCGCTCGTCGGTGGCGGTGAGGCCGCGGACAGTGCCCATGACCAGGCTGTTACCGTCGCCGGCGAGCGGCAGGTAGAGGTCGACCACCGTGTCGTTGTCGCCACCGGCGAAGCGCGGACCGATATCGAGAAAGGCACGCCAGGGATGCGTGGGCGCGCCGGCGGCATCACTCTCCGTGGCCCGGACAGGCGCCATCGCCACCGCCGGCAGGACGGCGGCGACGAGAACGGCGAAAGGCGATGCACGACCCGATCGTCGCGGCATGCGGGACCCCGGCACTGTTGACTGTGGCGACCTTTACCAAGGGTTGAGCACCCGTCATCACATGCTTTCGTTAATTTTGCCCGTGAAGGTTTAGTGCGAAGGGGGCGGCGGCAGATTTCCCATTGTTCTTCGCGCGATTGTGTCCTCGCGTGACAATCGGGGCCTCCCGCGTGAACGCCAAATAGTTGAATTTCCTTGGCTCAGTGCGGGAAACCTGGTCGGGATGGAGGAGTGGGTCCCGCCCGCGCCCCAGCCTCGCCACACCGGCGACCGGAAGGCTGGATCGCCGGCACCGCTTTCCGCCACAATCCTGCGGCCAGATCGCCAGTCTGGTCGTGGGATCGATCGCGGGGAGGAGATCAAGCGCGTGCATAGGCCAAATGGAAGGGAGTCCGGGGCGGTGGACTCGGACAGTCAGGCCGCGACACGGCGTCGCGGGCCGCCCGGCTGGCTCCTTGCCGGCGCCCTGGTGCTGGCGGCCTGCGTGCCGGCCACGCCGCTCGGCGGCGGCAAGCCCGGCGGCGGCGGTGCTGCGGGCGGGCCGCCCCAGTCCATCGCCGCCATCGGCACCGACAGCTGCCAATGGGCCCGCGACATGGAATGCGACGACGAGCGCTTCGGCGGCACCGGCGCCTGTCCGGCCGGCACCGACGCCAGCGATTGCCGGGCCCTGGCCCAGGGCGGCGACAACACCTGCCAGTGGGCCTATGACGGTGAATGCGACGAGCCGCGTATCGGCACCGGGGTCTGCGTCTCCGGCACCGACCTGGCCGATTGCCAGGCCGCCGCCTATCTGCGCAATCGCGACAATTCCTGCACCACCGCCTTCAACGGCGTGTGCGAGGAGCGCGACCGCGGCGGCAACGGCGCCTGCGCCCCGCGCACCGACACGGTGGACTGCTACGGCCGCGAGCTGCCGCTCGGCATCCGCGACCACCATTTCGGCCGCGACGACCGCATCCTGGTCGACTCCTCGGCCTTTCCCTGGCGTGCCATCGGCACGGTGGAGGTCGGCGGCAGCGATGTGTGCACCGGCGCGCTGGTGGCCCCCGACGTGGTGCTGACGGCGGCCCATTGCTTCTTCTCGCCCGCCGGCCGCCAGGCCACCAGCTTCACCGCCGGCGTCGACGGCAACCTCTCCGCCGGCACCGCCCGCGCCATCCAGACCTTCGTCAATCCGCGCTACAACCCGTCCGCCACCCCGCCTATGGGCGGCGGGAACGGGGAGGACTGGGCCTTCATCCGCCTCGACCGGCCGCTCGGCGGCCAGCTCGGCTATTTCGAGATCGCCAGCCCGACCGCGGCGGAGCTGCAGGCCGCCACACGCGGCGCCGGCTTCCTCCTCAACCAGGGCGGCTACAGCTGGGACACCGGCAATCACATGTCGGGCAATATCGGCTGCCGGCTGACCAACGTCTTCCCGGACGGCTCCGTCTTCCACGAATGCGACACCACCCAGGGCGATTCCGGCTCGCCGATCTTCATCAACCAGGGCGGCGGACGCTACGCCGTCCTGGCCGTCGACAGCCAGTTCTTCCGGGTGCCGGGCGAGGTGCGCACCCGCTATCTGGCGGTCGATTCGCGCAGCTGGGGCCAGGCCCTGCGGCAATTCATCCAGGGTGGCGGTTTCTCGGGCAGCGGTTTTCCGGGTGGCGGCTATCCGGGCAGCCCGCCGACCTGGCCCGGCGGCAAGACCGTCGACTGAACGCCGGGGCGTTAATATATAGCGTCTTGCCGACGCCGCCGCGGCCCCGCACCTTCCGGTCATGTCGAGACGGACGGACCTTGAGGGCCAGGGGCGGGCAGGCGGGCGCGGGCAGAGGCACGCCCATTCCCACGACCACGGGCATGACCACGGGCACGACCACGCCCCCACCGTCGATCCGTCCAACGAGAAGCGGGTCGCCACCGCCGCGCTGATCACCGGCTCCTTCATGCTCGCCGAGGTCGCCGGTGGCGTCATTTCCGGCTCGCTCGCCCTGATCGCCGATGCCGGCCACATGCTCACCGACTTCGCCAGCCTCGGCCTCGCCTGGTTCGGCTTCCGCATGGCCCGGCGGCCGGCCGACGCGACGCGCACCTACGGCTTCGACCGGTTGCAGATTCTCGCCGCCTTCACCAATGGCATCGCCCTGTTCTTCATCGCCGGCTGGATCGCCGTGGAGGCCGTCGGCCGGCTGATCGAACCGGTGGCGATCCTCGGCGGCACCATGCTCGCCATCGCCGTCGCCGGCCTCGTCTTCAATATCGCCGCCTTCCTGGTGCTGCATGGCGGGGACCGGGAGAACCTCAACATCCGCGGCGCCCTCATCCACGTGCTGGGCGACCTGCTGGGCTCGGTCGCCGCCATCGCCGCGGCCATCGTCATCGTGCTGACCGGCTGGGTGCCCATCGACCCGATCCTCTCCCTGCTGGTGGCGGCGATCCTGGTGCGCAGTGCCGTGCTGGTCACCCGCGAGGCCGGGCACATCCTGCTGGAGGGTGCCCCCCGCGACCGCGACGTGGAGGCCGTCAAGGCCGATCTCCGGGACAGCGTCGCGGGGCTGGCGGCGGTCAGCCACGTGCATCTCTGGTCGCTGACCCAGAGCCGGCGGATGGCGACCATGCACGTTCATCTCGACGGCACGCGCCCGCAGGCCGAGGTGGTCGCAGAGGTGCGCCACCGCCTCGACGACCGCTTCGGCATCGGCCACGCCACCATCGAGGTGGCGGCGGACGCGCCCGGCGCCGCCCGGGCCTGCTAGGGAGACAGGCGGGACGCGCCCCGACAGCTGGCGAGGACGTGCGCGGGATCCCGCATCTCGGCTCCGCTTCGCCCACGATGGCCAGTAAACTACTGAATTATTTGAATATTTCTTGTCATTCCCGCGAAAGCGGGAATCCAGGCGGCGGTGCGTTCGGCCCGGTCCGCTGGACCCCCGATCAAGTCGGGGGTGACAAGGTTGAGTGGGGGTCGAACCGCCGCAGGGTGTGCGGCTGACCCGATCCCGACCGTGCCGCCCGCCGGCCGCCCAGCCAAAAGCGCCCCGCGGCCACCGCCCCACCGCCGCCGCTCATCCCCCGCCGCTCATCCCCCGCCGATCATGCGCGTGATCAGGTCGTCCAGGGCGCGCTGTTCCTCCGCCGTGCGCGGCATGGCGACCGGCAGCACCGGGGCCGGGGCGAGGTCCAGGGCCAGCGGCGGGCGCACCGCGGCCGCGCCGGCGACGATGTCGTGCCAGATGCGCGCCGGCAGGCCGCCGCCGGTCACCCGGTCCATCGGCCGGCCGTCATCGTTGCCGACCCAGACGCCGACCACCAGGTCGCCGGTGAAGCCGATGAACCAGGCGTCGCGGGAGTCCTGGCTGGTGCCGGACTTGCCGGCCGCCGTCCAGCCGACGGCCGCGTTGCGCCCGGTGCCCTCGGTCATCACCGTGGCCAGCATGGTGTTGAGCTGCGCCACCGCCTGCGCCGGCACCGCCGCCGGCAGGCCGCCCGGTCGCCGCTCATAGGCCGTCGTGCCGTCGCGCAGCCGGACCGTGCGGATGCCGTAGGGGATGACCGGCCGGCCCTCATTGGCGAAGGCGGCGTAGGCGCCGGTCAGCTCCAGCAGCGTCACCTCCGAGGTGCCCAGCGCCAGGGACAGGTCGCGGCGGAGCGGCGAGGTAATGCCGAGGCGTTCGGCGATGCGGATGGCGGCGTCGACGCCGGCGTGCTCCAGCACGCGCACGGCGGCGGTGTTGGCGCTGGTGGCCAGCGCCTGGGTCAGCGTGATTTCGCCCTGATAGCCGTCGGCGTAGTTCTCCGGGCTCCAGCCGCCGCGCTCGATCGGCGCGTCGAGGACCGGACTCGACGGGGTCAGGCCGGCGGCGAGGCCGGCCAGGTAGACGAAGGGCTTGAAGGCGGAGCCCGGCTGGCGCAGCGCCTGGGTGGCGCGGTTGAACTGGCTTTCCTGGTAGGACCGCCCGCCCTGCATGGCCAGCACCGCGCCGTCCGGCGCCATGACGACGACGGCGGCCTGGGAGGCGCCGCGTTCCGCCCCCTCGGTGCCGAGCCAGTGCTCGACCGTGCGCTCGACGATCGCCTGCAGCGCCGGGTCCAGCGTGGTGTCGACCGCGAGATCGGCCGGCGCGTAGCCGACATAGTCGGGCAGATCGCCCATCACCCAGTCGGTGAAATAGCGGGCCTCGCCGGCGCGCGGACGGGCGGTGCCGGTGATCGGCTGGTCGGCGCCTTCGAGGATGATCTCCGCCTCGGTGATGAAGCCGGCATCGACCATGGCGGCCAGCACCACGTCGGCCCGCTGGTTCGCCGCCTCCAGGTCGGCGGTCGGGGCGAGCCGGGAGGGCGCGGCCAGCAGGCCGGCCAGCATCGCCGCCTGGCGCAGGGTGACGTCGCGGGCGGAGACGCCGAAATAGGTCCGGGCGGCGGCATCGACGCCATAGGCGCCGGAGCCGAGATAGACCCGGTTGAGATAGGCCGTGAGGATCTCGTCCTTGGTGTAGTTGAGCTCCAGCCACAGGGCCAGCACCGCCTCCTGCGCCTTGCGCCAGTAGGAGCGCTCGGGCGTCAGGAACAGGTTCTTGGCGAGCTGCTGGGTGATCGTCGAGCCGCCCTGCACCGCCCGGCCGGCGGCGATGTTGGCGACCAGGGCGCGCACGATGCCGATCGGATCGACGCCCGGATGGCCGTAGAAGCGCCGATCCTCGATGGCCAGCACCGCGTCGATCAGGTGATCGGGCAGCTCGTCCACCGTGACGTAGTCGCCGATCAGGTCGCCATAGCGGTTGAGCGCGCTGCCGTCGGCGGCATCGATGCTGATCGCCGGCCGCCGCTCCGGCGCGCCGACCGCGGCGATGTCCGGCAGCGTCGTGGCGATCACCGCGACCGCGGCGCTGACCGCGATCAGCCCCCAGATGGCCAGCACCAGGAACCACTTGACCAGCCGCCGCGACCAGGAGGGCCTGGCAACGCCGCGGCGGGCCCCGGCCCGGCGTCTCGTTCCCGACCGCCCGCCGGCACCGCCGCCTCCGGTATTCCGACGCTTCGCCGGTCGCTTCGGCGCCGCCGTGACCCGGGCACGGCCGGGCGCGCTCAACCCGCGTGCGGTGGTCGCGCCGCCGGATCCACCAGCCGAAGCTCCGGCCGACGCACTGGCCGACGCACTGGCCGACGAACCACGCACCGATGCGGCCCGCGCCGCCTTGCCGCGCGCCGGCGTCTTTGGCCGGCCACGGGTCTTGGCGGCCGTGCGCGGCTTGGGTCGCGCCGGGGGTGATCGTCTCGGAGCCATGCCGGCATGATCGTTCGTTTCAGTAGAAAAATCAAAGTCTAATGCGTGTATTCTTCATGCTGATCTTGGGATTCTTCGAGGATGTTCTGCATAAGTTCTGACGCCCGGCGCGGATTTGGGTTTGCCAGAGGGGGCGTGCCTTGGCGATGGTGTCGGCAACGGCCGGCCCGCCTCGGCGCGCAGCGACCGGCCGACCCTGGAAGCGCCTTCCCTGCCCGGCAGACCATGAGCCCCGACACCTCACGCCCGACCGCGGCGACCGCGCCGCTGACCCGCTCCGTCCGCCAGCCGGTGGACAGCTTCGCCTTCTTCTTCATGGTCCTGCTCTGCGCCTCCTGGGGCCTGCAGCAGGTGGCCATCAAGGTGACGGCGGTCGACGTCCACCCGGTCATGCAGATGACCATCCGTTCGGGCATCGCCGCGCTCCTGCTGACGCCGATCGTCTGGCGCCAGCGGGGCGGCTTCGGCCTGCGCGACGGCACCTGGCGGCCGGGGCTGGTCGCCGGCATCCTGTTCGGGCTGGAGTTCCTGGCGATCGCCGAGGCGCTGGCCCGCACCACCGCGAGTCACGTCGCGGTCTTCCTCTACACCGCCCCGGTCTTCACCGCGCTCGGCCTGCACCTGCTGTTGCGGGCCGAACGGCTGGCGGCGATCCAGTGGGCCGGCATCGCGCTCGCCTTCGCCGGCATCGTTCTCGCTTTCCTCGGCGGCGAGACGGCCGGTGAAGGCGGCGTCACCAGCCTGGAGGGCGACCTGCTGGCGCTGCTCGCCGGCGCGCTCTGGGGCGCCACCACCGTGGTCATCCGGCTGACCAGCCTGTCGGAGGCGCCGCCGGCGCGCACCCTGCATTTCCAGCTCGCCGCCGCCTTCGTCATCATCGGCGCCGCGGCCATCCTCAACGGGCAGACGGCGATTGTCAGCCTGTCCGCCCTCTCGGCGGCCTCGATCGTCTACCAGGGCGTGATCGTCGCCTTCCTCACCTATCTCGGCTGGTTCTGGATGCTGCGCCGCTACGCCGCGGCGGAGGTGGCGGTGCTGTCCTTCATGACGCCGCTCTTCGGCGTCAGCTTCGGGGTGATCCTGCTGGGCGAGCCGATCGACGTCAGCTTCGGCTGGGGCGCGGCCCTGGTCATCGCCGGCGTGGTGCTGGTCAGCGGCGGCAAGCTGCTGCTCCGCCGCCTCGGCCGCGCGCGGTAAGGGCCCGCGAAGACGGGTTGGTGAGGCCCGCGAAGACGGGCGACCGGCGCCTACTTGTACGGATCCGCCGCGTCGCGCAGGCCGTCGCCGAAGAACTGGAAGCAGAGCACGACGATGATCACCGGCACCGCCGGCAGCATCAGCCAGGGATAGAGCACGACGACGTTGATGTCGGTGGCGATGTTCAGCATCACCCCCCAGCTCACCGTCGGCTCGCGCAGGCCGATGCCGAGGAAGCTGAGCGCGGTCTCCGCCAGGATCATGCCGGGGATGGAGATGGTCACCGAGGCGATCAGATGGCTGGCGAAGCTGGGCAGCAGGTGCCGGCGGATGATTCGCGGCGGCTTCGCGCCCATCAGCTGGGCCGCCGTGGTGAAGTCCTCCTCGCGCAGCGACAGCAGTTTCGAGCGCACCGCGCGGGCGAGTCCGGTCCAGTCGACCAGGCCGAGCACCAGGGTGAGCGCGAAATAGCGTGTCACCGGGTCGACATTGGGCGGAATCGCGGCGGCCAGCGCCATCCACAGGGGCAGTTGCGGGAAACTCTGGAAGATCTCGATGATGCGGTTGATCAGATTGTCGACCCAGCCGCCGTAATAGCCGGCAGCCCCGCCGATGACGATCGCCAGAACGAAGCTCACCGCGATGCCGATGATGCCGACGGTCAGCGATATGCGCGCGCCGTAGACGACGCGGGAGAACACGTCCTGGCCCAGCCTGTCGGTGCCGAAGGCGAAGAAGGTGCCTCCCTCCGCGGGGCAGACCAGGTGGAAGTCCATCTCGATCAGGCCCAGCCAGTCATAGCTGTCGCCCGAGCAGAAGAAGCGCAGCGGCTGCACCTGGTCGGTGTCGATCTCGTATTCGCGCTGCAGCGTGGCCATGTTGCGCGTGACGGAGTAGCCGTAGACGAAGGGTCCGACGAATTCCCCCTCGTGGAACAGCCGCACCGCCTGCGGCGGGGCGTAGATGTGGCCGGTGTCGCGGGTGTCGCGGCCGTAAACGGCGATCTGCTCGGCGAACAGCACCACCAGGTAGAACAGCAGCAGGATGAAGGCCGCCACCATGGCCAGCCGGTGGCGCTTGAACTTCCACCACATGATGCGCCACTGGGAGGCGAGGTAGTAGCGCTCCTGCTGGGCGGTCAGCGGCTCCTCGTAATAGGGGTCCCAGGGCGCCTCGCTGACGAAGTGGTCGATGCGGTCGCCGTCGTCCGGCCGGCGCCGCGGGGCGCGCCCGCTGATCTGTCCGTCACTCATGCCTGGGCGCTCCTGACGAGGGCGCTCATATCCTGGGCGCTCGGGACGCTCACACCTGGGGCGCTCATTTCACGGCAGCCCCTCCGAGGCGGATGCGCGGGTCGAGAACGGCCAGCAGCAGGTCGGAGATCAGCACGCCGATGACCGTGAGGATGGCGAGCCAGAACACCATGGACCCCGCGAGATACATGTCCTGGCTCTGCAGCGCGGAGAGGAACAGCGGCCCCACCGTCTGCAGGCTGAGCACCACCGAGACGATGGTGGAGCCGGAGATCAGGTCGGGCAGGATGCCGCCGATATCGGCGATGAACGGGTTCAGCGCCGAGCGCAGCGGGTACTTGATCAGCGCCCGGCGGCGCGGCAGCCCCTTGGCCAGCGCGGTGATGTAGTACTGCTTCTGCAGCTCGTCCAGCAGGTTGGCGCGCAGGCGGCGGATCATCGCCGCGGTACCGGCGGTGCCGATGACGATGACCGGCGCGATCAGGTGTTCCAGCACCGAGACGAACTTGCCCCAGCTCATCGGCTGGTCGATGTACTCCCGGTCCATCAGCCCGCCGATATCCGTCCCGAACCAGACGTTCGAGTAGTACATGATGATTATGGCGAGCAGGAAGTTGGGGATCGCGAAGCCGAGGAAGCCGAGGAAGGTGAGCGCGTAGTCGCCGGCCGAATACTGGTGCGTGGCGGCGTAGACGCCGATCGGGAAGGCGACGATCCAGATGAAGACGATGGTGGCGACGTTGACCAGCACGGTCAGCAGCATGCGGTCGCCGACCACCGTGGTGACCGGCAGCTCGTACTCGAAGCTCCAGCCGAAATCGCCCTGCAGGGCGTTGAACAGCCAGACGAAGTACTGCTCCACCAGCGAGCGGTCCAGCCCGTAGGTCTGGCGCAGCCGCTCGATATTGCTCATGTCCGCGCCCTCGCCCCGCGAGAGCTGCTCGTTGATGAGCGTGGTCAGGAAGTCGCCGGGCGGCAGCTGAATGATGAAGAAGCTGATCGCGCTGATCGCGAGCAGCGTCGGGATCATCACCATGAGCCGGCGGGCGACGTAGTTCAGCATGGGCCTCGGCTAATCGCCCTCGTGGCATATGAGCGGAAAGGGTGGCGGGAGGTGCCGCCGGATGCGCGCGGGACGGGACGGCCGTCCGTGCCCCGCGCGCCGGGACACACCGGTTTACTGGTCAAGCCAGAACGTGTCCATCCGGTAGCGGCCGAAATGCGCGCCGGGGTCCCAGCTGTAGACCCCGTTCTCGGGTACGTTGCGCAGGTCGTTGGAGACAACGATGGGCTGGGGCACGCCCTGCACCGTGCCGATCGAGGTCACCTGCTCGACCTGGAGCGCCAGCATCTCCTGCGTGATCTCGCCGCGCGCCTCGGCATCGGGCTCCAGCAGCCATTGCTGGTAGAGCTCCATCAGCGTCACCGCCCAGTCGAGGTCGGGCTCCTCGCCGACCGTGCCCTGGCCCTGCCAGTACTGGCCCCAGGCCGGGTATTGCAGCCAGTTCTGGTCGACCGGCGCCAGCTCGTCGGGCACCGTGGTCTCGGTGATCAGCCCGTTGTCGAGGCCGAACCACACCGACATGGTCACCTCGCCGGAGAAGACGCGGTTGCGGAAGACGTCGCGCTGCGAGTTGTTGACGAACAGGCCGACGCCGATCTGCCGCCAGCTGTCGCCGATCAGCTGCAGGGCGTCGATCTCCTGGCTGCGCTCGCCGGCGGATTCCACGATGATCTCCAGCGGCCGGCCATCGGGCAGCAGCCGCAGGCCGCCCGAGCCGCGCTCGCTCAGCCCCATCTCGTCGAGCAGGGCGTTGGCCTGCTGGATGTCGAAGACGGCCCAGCGGTTGGCCAGGTCCTCGGTCCAGAAGGGCGAGGAGGGCACCACCGTGTTGTTCGACGGCCGGCCGAGGCCGAAGAAGATGATCTCGTTCAGCTCCGCCCGGTTGATGGCCAGCGACAGGGCGCGGCGGAAGCGCACGTCGCGCATCACCTCGCGCCACACCGGGTCGGCGGCGTTGAGGTTGGGGTAGAGGGCGATCTCGTTGCCCAGCACCGTGTCCCAGAGCAGGATGTCGTAATTGTTCTGCTCCGCCCCCTCGGTGAGGAAGGGGAAGTCGTCGATGCGGATGTGGCGGGCCTGCAGGTCGCTGGCGCCGGTCCCGGTCTGGGCGGAGATCAGCGAGCTGTCGGCGACGTTGACCACGACGCGGTCGATATAGGGCAGCTGGCGACCCTCCGGATCGACCCGGTGGTAGTAGGGGTTGCGCTCGAACACGAAGCGCTCGGACGGCGCGGCGGTGGTGTTCACCCAGGGCTGCAGCACCGGCAGGTCGGGATTGCTCGACTCGTAGAGATTGGCGTTGCGCAGGAACAGCGACACCCAGTCCCGGGCCTCCGCCGCCGCCACTTCCCGGGCCAGCTGGTCGGCGTCGGTGAAGTCGGCGTGGTACTGCCGGACATAGTGCGCCGGGGTGTAGAGATACATCGGCGTCGCCCCGGCGATGGCCGGCAGGAAGCGCGGGTTCGGCCGCGACCAGGAATAGCGGATGGTGTGGTCGTCGACGATCTCGACCTCGGGCAGCTCCTCGCCCACCACCATGCGCCAGTCGGGCCCGAAGGGGCGCAGCTCCTCGTTGAGCTGGATCTCCTCCCAGCTGAAGCGGAAATCCTCCGTTGTGAACGGCTCGCCGTCCGACCAGCGCATGCCCGGCCGCAGGTGGAAGGTGAAGATGCGCCCCTCCTCCACCTCGTAGCTTTCCAGGATGTCGGCCACCAGGTTGAGATCCTGGTCGTAGCCGACGAGGCGGGCATAGCCGTAGACGTTCATGATGCGGATGTCGCGCGAGCGGCCGGCGATCCACTCGATCTGGCCGCCGAACTGGCCGATCTCGGCCGGCTCGGTGACCAGCGGCGTCGCCGGCAGGCGCTCCTCCACCGGGGGCAGCTCGCCCGCCTCCACCCGCTCCGCCAGCATCGGCGACTGCTGGTAGGTCTGGGCCGGCGCCGGCAGGCTGAGGGCCAGCCCACCCAGCACGGCGAGGATCGAACGCGGCAACCACAGGCTCATGACGCAAGCTCCCATTGTCTGACGTCGTCGGGTGTCGCCCCGTCGATCGTTCTGATGAGGTGGCCCTGACCAAGGTCCATCATCGTTGCATGCGTGCCCGGCTTCAGGGTGAAGGGCGCCGGCCAGGCCTCCGGATTGGAGGCGCGGCCGCCCATCAGCGCCTTCAGGTCGAGCGGTCGGTCGGGATCGGGATGCGGCACCGCGGCCAGCAGTGCCCTGGTGTAGGGGTGGCGCGGGTCGCGGAACAGCACGTCGCGCGGTGCCGCCTCCACCAGGCGGCCGCGGCACATCACCAGGATGCGGTCGGCGATGTAGTCGACCACGGCCAGGTTGTGGGAGATGAACAGATAGGTCAGGCCGAGCCGGCTCTTCAGGTCCTTCAGCAGGTTCAGCACCTGGGCCTGGATCGACACGTCGAGCGCGGACACCGGCTCGTCGCAGATCAGCAGGTCCGGCCTGAGCGCCAGGGCCCGGGCGATGCCGATGCGCTGGCGCTGGCCGCCGGAGAAGCTGTGCGGGTAGCGCTGCAGATGGCTGACCTCGAGGCCGACCATGGCCATCAGCTCCTTGGCCATCTCGCGCCGGCTGCGGGCGTCGCCGACGCCGTGGATGACCAGTGGCTCGGTGATGATGTCGAACACCGTCATGCGCGGGTTCAGCGAGCTGTAGGGGTCCTGGAAGACGAACTGCATGCGCGGGCGGAAATCCTTCAGCGCCTCGCCCTGCAGCGCCAGCACGTCGACCGGCTTGCCGCGGTCGTTGAAGGCGATCGCGCCACTGTCCGGGGTCAGCGCGCGCATCAGCATCTTCGACAGCGTGGTCTTGCCGCAACCCGACTCGCCGACCAGCCCGAGGCATTCGCCGCGGCGGATCTCGAAGCTGACGTCGTCGACCGCCAGCACCTCTCCCGAGCCCGGCCCGCTGCCCTTCTTGATGTGGAAGGTCTTCGACACGCCCTCGACCTTGAGCAGCGGCCCGGCCCGGTCCGCGTCCGCCGGCCAGGGCTGCTTCTCCACCAGCATGCGGCCGGTCTCGGTGCGGATCTCGCGGATCGGCACCAGGCGTTCGTCCGGGCCCATGTCGAAGCGCGGCACGGCGGCCAGCAGCGCCCGCAGATAGGGGTGGCGCGGGTTGGCGAAGATGTCGTCCAGCGTCCCCGCCTCCATCACCTCGCCGCGATACATCACGACGATCTCGTCGGCCATGTTGGCCACCACGCCGAGGTCGTGGGTGATCATCAGCACCGCCATGCCGAACTCGGCCTGCAGGTCGCGGATCAGGTTCAGGATCTGCGCCTGGATGGTGACGTCGAGCGCGGTCGTCGGCTCGTCGGCGATCAGCAGTGCCGGCTGGCAGACCAGCGCCATGGCGATCATCGCGCGCTGGCGCAGGCCGCCCGACAGCTCGAACGGATAGGTCCTGAGCGCCCGCTCCGGATCGGGGAAGCCGACATGGCCCAGCATGTCGCGCGCCTTCTCCGCCGCCCGTCTGGCGTCGGAATCCGTGTGCAGCCTGACCGCCTCGATGATCTGGTTGCCGATCGTGTAGAGCGGCGACAGGCTGGTCATCGGCTCCTGGAAGATGATCGAGATGCGGCCGCCGCGGATGTCGCGGTAGCGCTTGCCCTCGGGGTCGAGCGCCGCCAGGTCGGTGACCTCGCCGCCCTTCAGGGGGTCGCGGAACAGGATCTCGCCGCCGGCGACCCGCCCGGCCCGGGGCAGGATGCCGAGGATGGCCTGGCTGATGACCGACTTGCCGGAGCCGCTCTCGCCGACCAGCGCCACCGTCGAGCCCGGCTTGATGCGGAAGGAGACGCCCTTGACCGCCTGAAGCTCGCCCCCCGGAACCCCGAAGGAGATCCTGAGATCGTTGATCCGGAGGAGATCGCTCATCGCCGCGGCTCTTCGGGAACGGGCGGACCGGCCGGCCGTTCGCCCGTGTCGACCCAGTCGGGCACTTCCACGCCGATCGCCAGCAGGTTGGTGACCGTGGTGTCGGAGACCGCCAGGCGCCTGGCGAAGGCGGCCTCGGCCGCCCGGTCGGCGACCTGGTCGAAGCCGTTCATCGAGGACTCGATGGCGATCGACCTGCCGGCCCCCTTCAGGCGCAGCTGCATCCAGCCATTGCGCCGGTCGCGCCGGGTGGAGAAATACTTCAGGTCCAGCGCGCGCAGATCCGACCAGCGGATGGCCGCCCCCCTCGGCCCGTGCTCGACGATACCGGTCTCGTCGACCTCAATGCTGGACATCTGGCGCAGCAGGGTGCGGGCGAGGAAGACGGCGAACAGGAGCGCGGCCGCCAGCAGCAGCCAGAAGACGACCGGATGGGCCGGCACGAACAGGAGCGGCCCGGCCGTCAGGACGAGGCCGGCGCCCGCGCGCAGATAGTCCGCGCGCAACATTGCCGTGTCGTATCGGTAGGCGGTCATGCCTCCCCCAGGCCAAACACACGACGTGCTCCCTCGACGTGGATCGCGGGATGGGCGACCAGCACGGTCAGAAGTCGATCGAGAAATCGCCACAAAACCTGCCCGTGTACGAGATGATGCGTCAAGAGTCCGGTGGCTTCCGCCCTATCCATTCGCCCGGTACGGCGGCCGCGCAGATGATCGACGACCATGGCGAGCGCCCGCGCCTCGCCGACGAAGCCGCCGCCGCCGCGCCAGTCGACCGGGTCGACATGGGTATTCACCAGGCCGAGGCCGGCCACTTCCGGCGCCGGGCGGGCGCCGTAGAGCGACAGGCCGCGATAGCCAGCCGCCGCGAGCCCGGCCGTGACCGTGTCGGCGATGCGGTTCCATGGCGGCACCAGCACCGGCCGGAAGCGGCGGCCAAAGGCCTCCGCCAGCCGGGTCCGGCCCTGGGCGAGCTCGTCGAGCACCACAGCCGCCGGCCGATCCCGGCCAAGCTCGCACTTCTTCTCCGCCGCCGGCGCGTGGTTGGCATGGCGCCAGCCGTGCTGCAGCACCTCGACGCCGGCTTCCCCCGCCAGCCGGTCCGCCAGCCCGAGGTCGAGCCGACCCGGCACCACCGCCAGGCAGAGCGGCACACGGTGATCCGCCGCCAGGCCCAGCAGCCGGTCGAGCGCCGCGCCCGGCGCCACCGCGTCGTCGTCGCGCCACCAGAAGGTGGCCGCCTGCCGGGCCTCGGCCCAGAGGTCGAGCTCGGCCGCGAGCGCGGTCCAGCCGTCGCTCACGCGCCCCTCCGCGAGGCTTCCTCGGCCAGGATGCGGGCGCTCTCCCGCGCCCCGTCCACGGCCAGGCCCGGCGCCGGACCCGGGCGCGGCCGGGCCAGCGCTTCCGCCACCACCCCGGCCAGCCGCTCGGCACCCAGCCCCGCCTCGGGCAGCACCGTCGCCAGGCCGCGCGCCGCCAGCAGGCGCGCGCGGTCGGTCTGCTCGCTCTCGCCGCCGCGGGCGAAGGGCACCAGGATGGCACGGCAGCCCGCCGTCAGCAGGTCCATGACCGTGTTGTAGCCGGCCTGGCTGACCGACAGCGCCGCCCGGCCGAGCAGCGCCGGAAAGTCGGGCCGGGCCCGCTCGACCACCACCCAGGGCGTGCCCCCGGCATGGGCGGCGAGCGCGGCCAGGCCGTCCTCGGCGATATCCGGCCCCACCAGCAGGCGCCAGGCCGGGCCGCCCTCGCCCAGCAGACGGGCGGCGTCGATGGCGGTGCGCAGCAGGTCGAAGCCGACCGCGCCGCCGCCGACCGAGACGACGATCTCCGCGCCGGCCGCCTGGGCCGCACCGGCGGGCAACGCCACGGCGTCGCGGGCCGGGGCCACGAAACCGGTGTAGCGCAGCAGGTCCCGGATCTCCGCCGCGGCCGGGAAGCTGGCCTCGAGCGGCAGGACGGCCGGATCGCCATGCACCAGCACCAGGTCGACCAGCCGGCGCGCCGCCGCCGCCATCTGCCGCTCCTTCTCCGGCTTCGCCTTGCGCACCAGGATGTCGCGCACCGAGCTGGCGACCAGGCGGCATGTCGGCTGCGCGCGCACCAGATCGACCAGGGGGTCGAGCTCGAAGCCGAAGGCGCGCCGGCCGAGCGGATAGGTCTCCAGGAGCAGGATCTGCGGCCGCACCTCCCGCGCCAGGGCCAGCAGGGCGGCGGCGCGGCGGGCCCGCCAGGCGTCGTCGACCGGCCGGTCGCCGGCCCCCAGCAGGGGCGAGAAGTGGGCGTCGCGCACGCGGGCCGGCGGCAGGGCGGCCACGCTGGCGCCGCCGAAGCCGGCCCCGGCGACCGGAAAGCCGCCCTGGGCGATCGTCACCTCCAGACCGGCCTCGACCATCGCCCGGGCGATCAGTTCGGCGCGCCGCACATGGCCGATACCCAGCAGGTGCTGAACCCAGAACAGCACTCTCATGGCACGGCGGCGCCGCCGTCGAGCGGCAGGTTCAGGCCCAGCACCACGGGCCGGCCGTCCGCCCCGACGCCGAACAGCTGCGCGGCCGCGAAGTCGAGCCGGTCGTCCGGGTCGCGGTCCATCGCCCAGCCGCTGGCCAGCGCGTAGAGGCAGCGGATCACCTGCTTGTGGGCGACGACCAGGAAGTCGCCGCCCTCGGCCGCCCGGTCCGCCATGAAGGCGGCGAGGCGGCGCTGCACCTCGCGCGGCGACTCGCCGCCCGGCGGCCGGAAGTCGAGGCCCATATGGCCCTCGATGATGTCGGGACCCTCGCGGACCTCGGCGGCGATGCGCCCCTCCCAGTCGCCATAGGCCATCTCGTTGAGGCGCGCGTCGGTCTCCGGGATGCGGCCCAGCAGCTCGGCCGTGCGCCGGGCGCGGGTGAGCGCGCTGGCATAGCAGGGCGCCGAGGCGAAGGGCTGGGGCACCCGCCAGCGCGCGATCTCCGGCTCGACCGCGGGCAGCAGCGGCGTGTCGATCTGGCCCTGCAGCCGGCCCTCACGGTTCCACTGGGTCGGTCCGTGGCGCAGGAACAGAAGACGGGTCATCGGGCGTGCCTCTCGACGGCGGCGGCGAGGATGCGGTCGAGCCGCAGGGTTGCCGCCTCCATACCATGGCTTTCGTGAACGTGCTGCGACGCCGCGGCCCCCATCCGGGCCGCCAGAGCCGGATCGTCGAGCAGGCGGGCAAGCTGGGCGGCGAAATCCGCGGCGTCGCCGGGCCTGGCGAGCAGGGCGGTCTCGCCCTCCGCGACGATGTCGGCCACGCCGCCCTCGCGTCCCGCCACCACCGGCAGGCCGGCCGCCTGCGCCTCCAGGATGGCCATGCCGAAGGCCTCGTTCACCGCCGGCCAGACGAGGATGTCGGCAGCCCCGTAGAGCGATGGCAGGTCGGCGCTGGCGACCCGGCCCACCGTGCTGAGCCGGTCGGCGGGAAACCAGCCCGGAATGGTGTCGCCCAGCGGACCGTAGCCGACGATCAGCAGGCGCCAGTCGCGCCCGGCGAGACGGGCGAGGGCCTCGGCCAGCAGGCGGAAGGACGCCGCCTTGTCGCCCGGCCGCATCATGCCCACGGCGAGCAGCCAGGGCCCGCCCTCCGCCGTTCCCCAGCGGCGGCGCGCGGCGGCGCGGTCGACGGTGGCGAAGGGCCGCTCGTCGAGGAAGGGCGGCAGGCGGTGCAGCGGCGCCGCGGGGCCCAGCGCGGCGGTGAGGCCGGCGGCGTCGCGGCCGGTCAGCGCGATCAGCGCGTCGGCGTGGCGCAGCGCCGCCTCGGCGGAGCGGAAGCCGTCGGCCCAGGGTCCCTCGGCCCGGCGCGGCGCGTGTGACGCCTCGGCCACCACATAGGGGATGTCCAGCGCCGCCGTCACCGCCGGGCCCAGCCAGTCCGGCGCCTTGTGGTAGAGGTGGTAGGTGAACCAGAGATCGGGCACCGGCCCCGCGCCGCCACGCCATCCGGCGACGAGGTCGCGGGCCCGCGCCGCGCCGCGCCGGGCGATCGCCCGCTGCCGCGTGGCATCGCCCGCTCCCTCCCAGCTGCGCAATTGCGAGGCCAGCGTGACCGTGTGCCCGGCCCGCCGCAGGGCGCCCATCAACAGCCGCGCCACACGCCGGTCGCCGGACGGCACGGGGTGGCGCGGGCTCTTCATCGGGGCGTAGAAGGCGATGCGCATGCCCGCCGCCGTCAGCCGAGGCCGAAGCGCCGGGCGAGCGGGGCGAGCGCCGCCTCGAAGGCGAATTCCTTGGTGAGCCGCCGGTAGCCCGCCTCGCCCAGCCGTTCGCGCTCCGCCGGATCGGTGATCAGCTGGTGCAATGCCGCCGCCAGCGCCTCGGCGTCGCCCGGCGGCACCAGATGGCCGGTTTCGCCGTCCACGATCAGCTCCGGAATGGCCGAGAAGTCGCTGGCCAGGCAGGCGAGACCCATCGCCTGGGCCTCCATCAGCACGTTGGGCAGGCCGTCGCGGTCGCCATCCGCCGTCGGCCTGGCGGCCAGCACGAAGAGGTCGGCCCGGGCAAGCAGCGCGATCACCCGGTCCTGGGTCTGGGCGCCATGCCAGGTGATGCGGCCGGCCAGGCCGAGACGGCAGGCCTGCTGCCGCAGCGCGGCCAGCCGCTCGCCCTTGCCGACATGGTCGAGTCTCCAGGCGAGATCGGCCGGCAGCAGGGCCAGCGCGTCCAGCAGCACGTCGAAGCCCTTCTTGTCGACCGCCCGGCCGACGCTGAGGAGGCGTACCGGCGCGGCCGGCGCCCGCCCGTCGCGGGGCGGCCGTGGCGGCGGGGCCGGGAAGCGCGCGGTGTCGAGGCCGTGATGGACCAGCGCCACCTTTTCCGGATCGTCAGCCAGCCGGGCGAGATAGTCCCGGTTGGCGCGGGTGCAGGTGACGACCCAGCGCGCCCCGGCCAGCTTCTCGGTCAGTTCCCAGGCCGGCGTGGTCCAGATGTCCTTGGCGTGGGCCGAGACCGCGTAGGGCAGACCGCGGATCAGCGCGGCGTAGCGGGCGACGCTGGCCGGCGTGTGCAGATAGTGCACGTAGAGGAAATCGACATCCGCCGGCAGCTCGTTGGCCAGCACGCAGGCCTGGCCGAAGCGGCGCCAGCGGTTGCGCGTCGGGTCGCGGCGCAGATCGGCGCGGAAGGCGGCGTAGGCGGCGGCGTAGCCTGGCTGCCGGCGCGCCCAGAGCCTGGCCCGCGCCAGCCGCGCCGGCTCCTCGTGCAGGTATTCCGGCAGGTAGACCACGGGCGCGGTGATCGCCCGATTGAGATCGTGCACGGCGTCGTCATAGGGGCGGCGCAGCGAGATGATGAGCTGCCGCTGGCCAAGACGTTGCAGGCCCAGGATCTCCTGGGCGATGAAGGTCTCCGAGAGGCGGGGATAGCCCTTGACGACGATGGCGGTGGTCATGCCCCAGCCGGGTAGCAGCAAGCGGGCGATTAGGAAAGCCGGAAGGAAGCGGCAAGGACGCCGGCCGGGCCGCCGGCTGCGCGGCTCAAGCCCGGGTGCGCGTGCGGTAGGGCATCACCGTGCTCTCGTCGATGGCGTGGGAGACCAGCCGGTCGACATTGTCCAGCCCCTCCAGCAGGCCGGGCAGCACCACCTCCGAGGGCTTGTGCTGGTAGGGCAGGCGGGCCAGCGCCTCGACCATGCGCGCGGTCGTCGCCTCCTCGTCCGGCGACAGCATGGTGACCAGGCCCAGCGACGCCGCCCGGCTTGCCCGGATGTGCTGCTCCATGCGCGGGATGGTGCGCGGGATCAGCAGCGCCCGCTTGTCGAAGGAGAGGATCTCGCAGAACGTGTTGTAGCCGCCCATGGCGACCATGCCGACGCAGTCCTGGACCAGGCGCTCCATGCGGCTGTCGAAGGTGATGACCTCGACGTCGTCCAGGCGGTCCGCCCGCTCGATGAAGGCGTGCTGCGCCTCCGACGACATGAAGGGGCCGAGCACCACCAGGGACGGGAAATGGATGTCGCTCGAGGCCTCCTCATAGGCGCGCAGCACCCAGTCGACCATCATCTCGCCATCGCCGCCGCCGCCGGGGGTGACCAGGATATAGGGCCGGTCGAAGGGCGCTCCCGGGCCGTGCCGGACGGCCAGCGGCTCGCGGTAGAGATAGCCGGTGTAGACCACCTTGCGCAGCACCGAGGGCGGCAGGTCGATGCCCTCCAGCGGATCGCAGATCTGCGGCAGGCCGTAGATCCAGATGCGGTCGTAGAGGTCGCGCAGGGCCGGCAGCACCTTCTTGCGCTCCCATTCCGGGGCCAGCGCCGCCGGCTCGTCCATCACGTCGCGCAGGCCGAGCGCGGTCGGCGTGCCGCGCTCGCGCATCATCTCCAGCGTGCCCTTCACCTCTCCGCGCAGGCCGAGCGGCTCCTTGTCGACGATGAACAGGTCGGGGTCGAAGATCTCCGCCGTGTGCTCGATGATCGAGGTCCGCATGGCCAGCGTTTCCTCGGTGTCGATATGCAGGTTCAGCGAGGTGTACTCGCCGTTGCGCAGCTTGATGACGCCCGGCACGCGGATGAAGTCGACGCGGCTGCGGAAATCGAAGCTGCCGATGATCGGCGAACCGGAGAGGATCAGCACCGACATGTCCTGGTGCCGGCGGACCAGGTCGTGGGCGATGGTCCGGCACCGCCGCAGATGTCCGAGACCGAAGGAGTCGTGGCTGTAGATCAGCACGCGACTCTGATTGGCTCGCTTTGCCATCGCTGACCCCTGTCCGCTTCGCTGACCGCCGGTTCCTTCAATCCGGTTCCGCCAGCTTGTCCAGGAGCCGAGCAGCGGACCGCACCCTGTAGGTCGAGCCTATCATGCCTACCTGCGCAAGGACTACGCCATTGTGCAGTGCCCTCCGCCGGGGCTATCGTCACGCCCGAGCAATGGCGTCAGACTGCCCGATCCAACCCCGTCATCCCCGGGATTCGCCGTTCCGGGGCGAGGCGGGCCGCCCCCGCAACCTTCCGCAGAAAACGGCCTTCACAAGGTCTGCTGTCGAGAACGAATCGTCCTGAATGGAACACAGCATCTTCGGATTCATATGGCGGTATTCCAAGCGCCAGCAATTCGTCATCCTGCTGTTGACGGTCTTCTCCCTGCCGTTCCTCTACTACTCGCTCGACCTGCCGAAGATGATCATCAACGACGCCATCGGCGGCGAGGGCTTCCCCTATTCCATCCTCGGCGTCGGTCTCGACCAGATCAGCTACCTGCTGGTGCTTTCGGGCATTTTTCTGGCGCTCGTCGTCATCAATGGCGGCTTCAAGTACTACATCAACGTCTACAAGGGCCGGCTCGGCGAGCGCATGCTGCGCCGGCTGCGCTACGAGCTCTACGTCCGGGTGCTGCGCTTCCGCCTGCCGCGCTTCAAGCGCATGAGCCAGGGCGAGATCATCCCGATGATCACCTCGGAGGTGGAGCCGCTGGGCGGTTTCATCGGCGACGCCTTCGCCACGCCGGCCTATCAGGGCGGGCTGCTGCTGACCTATCTATTCTTCATCTTCATGCAGGATCCGCTGCTTGGCGCCGCCGCGGTCTCGCTCTATCCGATCCAGGGCTACATCATCCCGCGCCTGCAGCGCCGGGTGAACCAGCTGGGCAAGCAGCGGGTGCGCAATTTGCGGGTGATCGCCGACCGGGTCGGCGAGACGGTGCAGGGCACCCAGGAGATCCACGCCCACGACACCGCGATCTACCACATGGCGGACATCGCCAACCGCCTGGCGACGAACTACGACATCCGCTACGAAATCTATCGGCGCAAGTTCTTCATCAAGTTCCTGAACAACTTCCTGAACCAGCTGACGCCGTTCTTCTTCTATTCCATCGGCGGCGTGCTGGTGATCAACGGCGACATCTCGCTGGGGGCGCTGGTCGCCGTGCTGGCCGCCTACAAGGACCTCGCCAGCCCCTGGAAGGAACTGCTCACCTGGTACCAGATGAAGGAAGACGTGCGCATCAAGTACGAGCAGGTGATCGAGCAGTTCCAGCCGCCCGACCTGCAGCCGTTTGAGCAGCTGAGCGAGGACGGCGAGATCCCGGCGCTGCCGGAAGAGTGGCGCTTCGCCAATGTCAGCTACGCCGAGGACGACAGCCCGCCTGAGATCGACAATTTGACGATCCGCATCCCGACCCGGGGGCATGTCGCGGTGGTCGGCGACGGCGGCAGCGGCCGCGACACGCTGATGCTGCTGCTGGCGCGGCTGATCCAGCCGACCTCGGGTCGCATCTGGCTGGGCGACGGCGACTACCAGGAATTGCCGGAGCGCGTGACTGGCCGCACCATCGCCTATGTCGGACCGTCGACGCACATGATCACCGGCTCGCTTCGGGAGAACATGTATTACGGCCTCAAGCACCGGCCGCTGCGCGACGCCGACTACGATGCCGCCGCCGCCGAGCAGAGCCGCCGGCGGCGGGCCGAGGCGCTGGAGGCCGGCAATACCGACCTCGACATCAACGCCGACTGGATCGACTACGCCCAGGCCGGCGTCGACGGCGCCGAGGCGCTGGAGGAGCGCGCCCTGGAGGTGCTGTCCCTGGTCGACATGTCGGGCGACGTCTACCGCATGGGCCTGTCGGGCACGCTGAACGAGCGTCACCGCACCGAGGCGGTCATCGCCAAGGTGCTCCAGGCCCGCGAGCTGGTGCGCGAGCGGCTGGGCGAGGCCGACTATGACGGCCTGGTCGAGCTCTGGGACATCGACGCCTTCAACGAGAGCGCGACGGTGGCCGAGAACCTGCTGTTCGGCACCCCGCTCGACGAGACCTTCGACCTCGACCTGATCGCCAGCAACGACTATGTCCGCGCCGTGCTGGAGAAGGCGGGGCTGCGCGAGACCTTCTTCGACATCGGCCGCCGGGTCGCCGCCACCATGGTCGAGCTGTTCGCCGACCTGCCGCCCGACCACGAATTCTTCGAGCAGTACAGCTTCATCAGCGCCGAGGAACTGCCGGACTACCAGTCGCTGGTGACCCGCGCCGACAAGCTGGGCGAGGAAGGCCTGCCGGAGGCCGACCGGGCCCGCCTGACCTCCCTGCCCTTCAAGCTGATCCCCAACCGTCACCGCCTTGGCATGATCGACGAGGCGCTGAAGGACAAGCTGCTGGAAGCCAGGCGCATCTTCCGCGACGAGCTTTCGGAGGCCGATCAGGGCAAGATCGCCTTCTTCGAGGTCAGCGAGTACAACGTCGCCGCCTCGACCCAGGACAACATCCTCTTCGGCAAGATCCGCTACGGCGCCTCGGGCGCGCAGGACAAGGTGCAGACCCTGCTGGCGCAGGTGATCGACGCGGTCGAGCTGCGCGACACCATCACCGGCGTCGGGCTCGACCGCTCGGTCGGCGTGGTCGGCGGCCGGCTGTCCTCGATCCAGCGCCAGAAGGTCGCCCTCGCCCGTTCGATCCTGCGCCGGCCGGAGGTGCTGCTGCTGGTCGATGCCACCTCGGCGCTCGACGGCGCCACCCAGGCCCGGGTGCACGAGGCCATCCTGGGCGAGATGGCCGGGCGCGGCCTGATCTGGGCGCCGCATCGACCGGGACTCGTGAGGGAGTTCGAGGATATCATCATGCTCGAGAACGGCCACTTCGCGGGACGCGGAGCGTTTTCCGAGCTTGCCACGGAGGACGGCAGCGTGTTGAAACGCCTGCTCGACGACGAATGAGCCACGTCTCAGGCGCAAGCGGGCGCCGAACCGGCTGGAGGAAGCTGCCGTCATGAGTCTTGCGGAGGAAGTGGACGCGCTGAAGCGCATTCCGCTGTTCGCGAACATCGAGACCTCGAAGCTCAAGCTGCTGGCCTTCACCAGCGAGCGGCTGACCTTCCGGGCCGGCGACGTCCTGTTCAGCCAGAACGACATGGGCGACGCCGCCTATATCATCATGAGCGGCGAGGCCGACGTGATCGTCGGCGTGGACGGCGGCGAGCGCGTGGTTGCCACGCTGGGCAAGAACGATTTCGTGGGCGAGATCGCCATCCTCTGCGACGTGCCGCGCACGGCCACGGTGAAGGCCAAGTCCGACCTGACGACGCTGATGATCACCAAGGACCTGTTCTTCCGGCTGATCACCGAGTTCCCGCAGATGGCGGTCGAGATCATGCGCGAACTGGCACTGCGCCTGGAGAAGACCACCAAGCAGGCGGTGCAGCGTGCGCGCTGAGCCCGGCCGGGTATCCCGGCGCTAGCGCCAGGCCGACCGCCGTGAGCCGCCTCGACAGCTTCATCCGCCGGATGACGGCGCAGCGCGCCTGTCTCGACTGGGCGGCAGCGGCGATCGCCGGGGTGCCGGGATCGGTGTTCGAGCTCGGCCTCGGCAACGGCCGCACCTACGACCATCTGCGCGAATTGCTGCCCGACCGCGAGATCTACGTCTTCGAGCAGGTGATCAAGGCGCATCCCGACTGCATCCCGCCGGACGACCACCTGTTCCTGGGCGACGCCGCCCGCACCATGCCGGAGGCGGTGCGGCGGTCCGGCATGCGGGCGGCGCTTGTGCATTCCGATCTCGGCACCGGCGACGACGTCTTCAATGCCGACCTCGCCCGGCGCATGGTGCCCGTCATCGCCGAAATCCTGGCGCCCGGCGGCATCGTCGTGGCCAATATCGCCATGCCGCACCCGGGCTGGACGCGCCTGCCGGAACCCGAGGGCGTGCAGCGGGACCGCTACTTCCTCTACCGCGGCGCCTGAGCCGTCGTAAATCCGTCCGCCTCAGTGTGGCGCAGAGCCGGTGTCGGTGCCCGGCCGGGCACGGCCGAGCCGGGCCTCTCGCCGGGCGATGTAGACGGTTGAGGCGACGATGATGCCGGCGCCGGCGATGGTCCAGATGTCGGGGATCTCGGCGAAGATGACGAAACCGAAGAAGGTGGCGAAGAGCAGCCGGGAATAGTCGAACGGCGCCACCGCCGTCGCCTCGGCGACGCGGAAGCCGCGGATGACGCTGGCCTGGGCCGCCAGGCCCACCGCGCCCATGGCGATGGCGAGGCCCAGCTCCTCCACTGTCGGCGAGACCCAGAAGAAGGGCACGATGGCGCCGGTGACGAGGGTGGAGACGACGCCGAAATAGGCCAGCACCGTGAGGTTCGGCTCGTGCGCCGGCAGCTTCTTCACCACCGCCACCGACAGGGCGATCATCAGCGCCTGCAGCAGCGCCACCAGCATGGCCGGGTCGAAGGCGGCGACGCCCGGCCGCACCATGACGACGACGCCGAGAAAGCCGACCGCCGTGGCCAGCCAGCGGCGCCAGCGCACCGTCTCGCGCAGGAACAGCACGGCGACGAAGATCATGAACAGCGGCTTGGCGAAGGTGATCGCCGTCGCCGTCGCCAGCGGCAGGTGGGTGACGGCGTAGAAGCCGCACATCATCGCGGTGATGCCCGCAGCCGCCCGCCAGAGGTGGAAGCGCAGCACCCGGGTGGCGAAGATGCCGGGACCGGCGCGCGCGATCAGCGGCAGCATGACGCCGAGCGCGATGGCGCAGCGGAAGAAGGCGATCTGGAAGCTGCTCCAGTTCTGGCCCAGCGTCTTGGCCAGCACGCTCATCATCGAGAATCCGGCGGAACCGAGCAGCACCCACAAGGCGCCGCGCAGATTTGCCGGCAGGGCGTACCACCAGCCGAGCCAGGCGCCCCAAACCCTGGCCCGCCGCCCCGCCTCACGCCCCGGCGGCAGTTCGGTCATCCGCTCTGCCCGGCCATGGCCTAGTACTTGTGCCGCTGGGCGCCGGCCGCAACCGGCAGCGGCGGTGCCTCGACCGCCGCCGCGGCGGCACGGCGGCGTGCCTCCTCGCGATTGCGCACCGCCTCGCGGTGGGCGATGTAGATGGTCGACACCACGATCACGCCGGCGCCCAGCCAGCCCCAGATATCCATCACCTCGCCGAAGGCCAGGAAGCCGATCAGGGCGACCAGCGGCAGCCGCATATAGTCGAACGGCACCACGGCCGAGGCGTCGGCGAGCGACATGGCGCGGGCATAGAAGATGTGTCCGGCGGTGCCGAAGATGCCCACGCCCAGCATGATCGCCAGCACCTCCAGGCTCGGCCACTGCCAGAACGGCAGGGCGGCCAGCAGCGACAGCGGCGTCAGGAAGATCACCATGTAGGTGGTGATGGTGCCGGCGGAATCGGTACCGCTCAGCTTCTTGACGATCAGCGCCGAGCAGGCCCCGAACATGGAGGACACCAGCACCAGCACGGCGCCGAGGCTGAGCGATTCCACGCCCGGGCGGACGATCAGCAGCACGCCGAGGAAGCCGATCGCCGTGGCCGTCCAGCGCCGGGCGCGCACCACCTCGTGCAGCACGATGGCCGCCCCCACCGTGGCGAACAGCGGGGCGGTGAAGCTGAGCGCCACCGCCTCGCCCATCGGGATCAGGGCCAGCGCCATGAACCAGGTGAGCATGGCGACGAGGCCGGTGACGCCGCGCAGCGCGTGCAGCTTGAAGTTGCGGGTCTGCAGCCCGTGCAGGCGCGAGCGCAGCAGCCAGGGCACCATCAGGACGAGGCCGAAGAGGTTGCGCAGGAAGGCGACCTCGAAGGGATGCAGCTCGTCCGTCGCCAGCCGCACGAGCACCACCATGACCGCGAAGACGGCGGCGGCGGCGGACATGTAGAGCGCACCCTGGACGGGTGCGGAGAACCGCGTGGGCGTGAGGGTGATCGATGCCATGAGAGCGAGCCGGCGAGGAGACTTGCGAGCCTACGCCGAATGCCGGCCGCCCGGTAGCCGCGGCGGGGGATGCCAGCATTGCGCGGGCCCGGATCGCGCCGGTGGCGAGGAGCGCCTGACCGCGCGGCGGTTAGACAGGATCACGGCTTAACGGAGCCGGCCCCGGCTCCGTTAAGCCGTGTGAATCCTGTCTATTATCAATCAATTCGAGCCAATCCTACCTTGACGGAAGCGCTCCCGCGATTCCGCCAAGGTAGGATTGGCTCTAGGGATCGGCCTCCTCGTGCCCGTCGTCGTGCCGCACCACGGCGAGCCAGACCACGGCGGTGACGAAGCCGAGGATGAGGATGGCATAGGCCATGGCGGCGGCGAGGTCGGCGAAGGTCAGCATCACCGCGCCGACGACGGCGGCGAAGCTGAGCTGACAGAAGCCGACCAAGGCGGCGGCCGTGCCGGCCATGCGCGGGAACGGGCCGATAGCCCCCGCCGTGGCGCCCGGCATGCAGAAGCCGGTGCCCAGCATGTAGGCCGAGAAGGGCAGGATCACGGTCAGCAGCGTCACATGACCGGCCGCCATGGTGACCACGGCGGCGAGGCCGGCGGCGTACTGCACGAAGGCGCCGATCGCCACCAGGCTGGGCGGCCGGAAGCGGCGCGCCAGCCGGCCGGCGCTGAACGACCCCACCGTGTAGCCGAGGATGACCGCGCCGAAGGCAAGGCCGTAGACGTCCTCGCGCAGGCCGAGCCTGGTGATCAGCACGAAGGAGGAGCCGGAGATGAAGACGAAGATGCCGGCATAGGTGAAGGCGACGATGAGCAGGTAGCCGACATAGAGCCGGTCGCTCAGCAGCTTGGCGTAGTTGCGCAGGATCTGGACCGGGTTGGTCGCCTCGCGGTAGCGATGGCGATTGGTCTCCGGCAGTCCCGTCAGGACGCCAAGCAGGATCAGCCCGCCGATGCCGCCGAGCAGCCAGAACGAGGCATGCCAGTCGTAGATGCGGGTCAGCACGCCGCCGATCGCCGGGGCGATCATCGGCGCCAGCGACATGGCCATGCCCATATAGGCGAGAATGCCCGTCGCCCGGTTCCGGCCATAGACGTCGCGGGCGATGGCGCGCCCCAGCACCGGCCCGGCGCAGGCGCCGATGGCCTGGGCCAGGCGGGCGGCGATCAGCGCCTCGATGGTGTCGACCATGGCGCAGGCGATCGAGGCCAGCGTGAAGATGGCGATGCCGCAGATCAACACCGGCCGCCGCCCGAACCGGTCGCTGAGCGGCCCGTAGACGAGCTGGCCCCCGGCGAAGCCGAACAGGAAGATCGACAGCGTCAGCTGGACCTCCGACTCCCCGACACCCATCGCCTCGCCCATGGCCGGCAGCGCCGGCAGGTAGAGATCGGTCGACAGCGGCCCGAAGGCGACCAGCGCGATCAGCAGCAGCGTGGTGAAGAAGCTTTCGGGGCGGAGCATCGAGGGATCGAAGGGCCTGGCGACATCGGAATGCGGGAAAACGCCGGCCTCGATGCCGCCGTCGGTCGGATCGGAAATTAACGTTAGTGGCGGCCCGTGGCGGTCGCCATGAGCGCGATCAAACTTCTACACGAAAACGTTGCAGAGAACCGCCGTTGGTTTTCAACCATGTTTCGGCCAACCGATACTCCTTATGGAGGGTCTCGACGGTCTGCCAGAAGCTCGCCTTGTGGTGGCGATGCCGGAGATGCGCCACCTCGTGCGCCGCCAGATAGTCCAGCACGACAGGGGGCGCCAGGATCAGGCGCCAGGAGAAGTTGAGGTGGCCCTGGGCGGTGCAGCTGCCCCAGCGGCTGCGGGTATCGCGGATGGTCATGCCGGCATGACGCAGGCCAAGGCGCTCGGTATGGCGGGCCACCGCCGCCGCCAGGTCGGACTTCGCCTCCCGGCGCAGGAAATCGAGCAGGCGGCGGCGGTGATGGGCGCCGTCGCCGTTCACCACGATGCGGCCCTCGGCGATCTCGACCGGCCGGCCGCGGCGCTGCCCCGCGACCACGCGGTGGGGCACGCCGCGCAGGGGCAGCACGCTGCCGACATCGATCGGGATCGGCGGCGGCACCGCACCGCGCTGCTCGCGCAGCCACTCCGCATGGGCGTGCAGGAAGCGCTGGATGCGGGCCTTCGGCGCCTCCGGCGGTGCGGTGACCACCGCCCGCCCGGTGTGCCGGTCGATGCGCAGGGTGAGCCGGCGGGTCCGCGCCGAGCGCCGGATGACCACGGCCTCGGCGGCCTCGGCATCGCCGCCGCCCTCCCGCGCCTCCGTCTTCTCCAGCGACCTCATGGCACCGGACTGCCGCGCCAGGCCTCGACCACCCGGTACCAGGAGACCCGGTCGAGCGTCGTGGCGACGCCGGCCAGCCGCCTCAGCCGATCGGGCCGCGTGGTGCCGAGCACCGCGACGGGGCGGCTCGGATGGGTCAGCAGCCAGGCGATCGCCGCCTCGCCGATGCCGGCCAGACCGGCCATCTCGGCCGCCGTCGCCAGCGCCGCGCGGACCCGTGCCGCCACCGGGTCTGCCACTGGAGCCGCCGCGTCGAACAGCCGCCGGCCGCCGAGCGGCGACCAGGTCATGGGCACCATGTCGCGCGCCTGCATCTGGTCGAGCGTCCCGTCAACGAGCGCGTCCATGTGCAGGGGCGAGAGCTCTACCTGATGCGCCGACAGGGGCAGCTGTCCCAAGGCCCGTTCGAGCAGCGCCACCTGGTGCACGGTGAAGTTGGAGACGCCGACGGCGCGCGCCTTGCCCTCCTCGACCAGCGCCGCCAGCGTCTCGGCCACCGCCAGCGGCTCCATCAGCAGGTCGGGCCGGTGCAGCAGCAGGAGATCGAGCCGGTCGGTGCCCAGCGCCCGCAGCGAGCCCTCGACCTGACGGCGCAGATATGCGGGCGTGAAATCGTAGTGACCGACCGGTGCCGCCTGCTCGCCACGGGCCAGCACGATGCCGCATTTGGAGACCAGTTCGATGCCGTCGCGCAGGCCCGGCCGTTCCCGCAAGGCCTGGCCGAACAGGGCCTCGCAGGCATGCATGCGCCCGGCACCGCTGGCCGAGCCGTAGATGTCGGCATGGTCGAAGGTGGTGGCGCCGCATTCCAGCGCCGTGTCGATCAGAGCCCGCACCGCCGCGGTGGTGGCCCGGTCGGGATCGTCGGTCAGCCGCATGCAGCCCACAGCGATCCGCGACAGGCTGAGACCGTCTGCGATGTGGCGGCGCTGCATCGCCTTCCTGACCCGATTGTCCCTGCGTGTGTCGACGACCGATTCGCCATCGTCCTATGCCCGCCTTCGCCCGACAACCCCGTTCAGCCACCCCGAACGCCGCCAGCTGCGCCGCCGCCCACCGCCGCCCGCCGCCGACGCGGTTCCCCCTCGCCGCCAACTGCACTAGGCTGCCGGCCCGACCACAGAGAACCAGGGCTGGAGGCACGCCCCATGGCCAGGAACCACGTCCTCGCCATCGACCAGGGAACCACGTCGACCCGCGCCATCGTCTTCGACGCGGCCGGCCAGCCGGTGGCCAGCGACCAGAAGGAGTTCGGCCAGTTCTACCCGGCCGACGGCTGGGTCGAGCACGACCCGGAGGAGATCTGGGGCGACACGGTGGCGGTCTGCCGCAACGCCATCGCCCGGGCCCGGCTGGAGCCCGGCGACATCGCCGCCATCGGCATCACCAACCAGCGCGAGACCACGGTCGTGTGGAACCGGGAGACCGGGCGGCCGGTGCACAACGCCATCGTCTGGCTCGACCGGCGCACCGCCGACTTCTGCCGCCGCCTGGTCGCCGACGGTCACGAGGCGATGATCCGGGAGAAGACCGGCCTTGTCGTCGACGCCTATTTCTCCGCCTCCAAGGTCAACTGGATCCTGGAGAACGTGGCCGGCGCGCGGGACCAGGCGGATGCCGGAAAGCTCGCTTTCGGCACCATCGACTGCTTCCTGCTGTGGCGCCTGTCCGGCGGCCTCGTGCACGCCACGGACGCCACCAACGCCTCGCGCACGGGCCTGTTCAACCTGGAGACCCAGGCCTGGGACGACGATCTCCTGGCGCTCTACGGCGTGCCGCGCTCGATGATGCCCGAGGTGCGCGACAATGTCGGCCATTTCGCCGACGCCGAACCCGGTCTCCTGGGCGCGGCGATCCCGGTGACCGGCATGGCCGGCGACCAGCAGGCGGCCACCTTCGGCCAGGCCTGCTTCGAGCCGGGCATGGTGAAGTCGACCTACGGCACGGGCTGCTTCGCGCTGATGAACATTGGCGACCAGCCCCGCCTGTCGGCCAACCGGCTGCTCACCACCACCGCCTACCGGCTCGCCGGCCGGCCGACCTACGCCATCGAAGGCTCGATCTTCATCGCCGGCGCGGCGGTGAAATGGCTACGCGACAAGCTGGGCATCATCGCCCATGCCGCCGACACGCTGGAGATGGCCAGGCGCGTGCCCGACAGCCACGGCGTCTATCTGGTGCCCGCCTTCACCGGCCTTGGCGCGCCGCACTGGCAGCCCAACGCCCGCGCCGCAATCTTCGGCCTGACCCTGGACGCGGATGCCGCCCACATCGCCCGGGCGACGCTGGAATCGGTCGCCTACCAGACCCGCGACCTGCTCGACGCCATGGTCGCCGACACCGGAGAGCGGCCGCAGTCGATCCGCCTCGACGGCGGCATGGTGGCCAATGACTGGCTCTGCCAGTTCCTGGCCGACATGCTGGAGGTGCCGGTGGAGCGGCCGGCCGTCACCGAGACCACGGCGCTGGGTGCGGCCTTCATGGCCGGCCTAGAGGCCGGCGTCTATGACGGTCTCGACGCCGTGCGCCAGGCCTGGACCTGCGAGCGCCGGTTCGAACCGGTCATGGACGGGGCGACGCGCGGCCGCCTTCTGGCCGGCTGGCAGGACGCGCTGGCGCGGACCCTGCGGGCCGACTGAGACGGGGGCCCGGCCGGGCCCTCCGGCGCCGGGATTTTATCTTGCCGGAGGCGGGCCCGAGACCTAAGACTACCCGCGTGGCCCGTAATAAAAACTTCACATTAGGGTCACCGAACGGCAACCAGCCTTCTTCAAAGAGAGGCAGCCGTTCCACGTCGTGCGGCGGGCCGTCCACCCGTGCGTCCGGCCGGCGTTGCAGCGTGGGAGGGGTCTTTCGTCCAAGGGAGATGACAATCATGAGAATTCGCTTTGCCTTCGCCGCCTCGGCGCTCGCCATCACGGTCGCCGCGCCGGCCATGGCGCAGGATCGCGTGCAGATCGACTGGTGGCACGCCATGGGCGGCGCGCTCGGCGAGAAGGTCGACGAGATCGCCGCCGGCTTCAACGCCAGCCAGGACCAGTACGAGGTTGTGCCGACCTACCAGGGCAGCTACGCCGACACCATGAACGCGGCGATCGCCGCCTTCCGCGCCGGCGAGCAGCCGGACATCGTGCAGGTCTTCGAGGTCGGCACGGCGACGATGATGTCCGCCGAGGGCGCCATCTACCCGGTCTACCAGCTGATGGAGGACACCGGCACGCCGTTCGATCCCGACGCCTATCTGCCGGCGGTCACCGGCTACTACACCACCCCGGAAGGCCAGATGCTGTCGATGCCGTTCAACAGCTCGACACCGGTGATGTACTACAACCGCGAGATCTTCGCCGAAGCCGGCCTCGATCCCGACTCCCCGCCGGAAACCTGGCCCGAGTTCTTCGACGCCATGCGCACCATCGTCGAGTCGGGTGCGGCGGATTGCGGCTTCACCACGACCTGGCAGAGCTGGATCCAGGTCGAGAACTTCTCGGCCTGGCACAACGTGCCCATCGGCACCCAGGAGAACGGCTTCGCCGGCCTCGACACCGAGCTGACGATCAACAACCCGGCGGTCGTCACCCACATCCAGAACCTGGGCGATCTCGCCGCCGAGGGCATCTTCCAGTATGGCGGCCGCCAGTCCGACTCCGGCGCCCTGTTCGACAGCGGCACCTGCGCGGTGACCTTCGCCTCCTCGGCCGGTTATGCCGGCTTCGTGGCCAACTCGACCTTCGATTTCGGCATCGGCATGCTGCCCTACTATCCGGACCTCGCCGAGGGACCGAATGGCGGGCCGCAGAACTCGATCATCGGCGGCGCCACGCTGTGGGTGCTGTCCGGCGCGACGGACGAGGAATATGCCGGCGTCGCCCAGTTCTTCTCCTACCTGTCCTCGCCCGAGGTGCAGTATGACTGGCACCAGTTCACCGGCTATCTGCCGATCACGCTGGCGGCCTACGAACTGGCGCAGGCCGAGGGCCTCTACGAGGAGCGTCCCGGCTTCGACACGGCGATCAACCAGATCAACCTGAACCCGCCGACGGCCAACTCCAAGGGCCTGCGGTTCGGCTACATGGTGCAGATCCGCGACATCATCAACGCGCAGCTCGAGAACGTCTGGGCCGGCAACTCCACCGCCCAGGAGGCCCTCGACGCGGCGGTCGAGGAGTCCAACGAGCTGCTGCGCCAGTTCGAGGAGGACGTCTCCGGCTAGTCCGGCGGCGCCAACCCCGTAGCGGACAGCGCCTCCGGACGACGCGGCCGGCCCCGTTCCGGCCCTCACCTCCGGGGGCGTCTCCGTCAAAGGCATGATCCGGGGCGCCGGCGATCTTCCGGTGCCCCGGGCCACGCCCTCCCGCCGACGCCGTCCCCACTGCGATCCGACCGTCATGCACAAGAAGGTCACCTTCCGGAACCCGCTGCTGCCCTATCTCCTGGTGGCGCCGCAGATCGTCATCACGGTGCTGTTCTTCCTGTGGCCGGCGGCGGAGGCGATCTGGGGCTCGTTCTACCGGGTGACCAACGTCTTCACCGGCGCGGCGCGCTGGGTCTGGCTGGAGAACTTCGAGCGGCTGTTCACCGACGACCTCTACTGGCACTCGATCCAGGTCACCCTGCTGTTCAGCCTCACCGTCGCGCTCATCGCCATGGCGACCGCGCTGCTGCTGGCGGTGATGGCGGACCGGGTGATCAAGGCGGCGACGGCCTACAAGACCCTGCTGATCTGGCCCTATGCCGTGGCGCCGGCCATCGCCGGCATCGTCTTCCTGCTGATGTTCCAGCCCACCGTCGGCGTGGTCGCCTACTGGTTCGGCGCGCTCGGCATCGAGTGGAACTTCCGCACCAATGGCGACCAGGCCTTCATGCTGACCGCCGTGGCCGCCGCCTGGCGCCAGATCTCCTACAACTTCCTGTTCTTCCTGGCCGGGCTGCAGTCCATCCCCAAGAGCCTGATCGAGGCCGCGGCGATCGACGGCGCCGGGCCGCAGCGGCGCTTCTGGACGATCGTCTTCCCGCTGCTGTCGCCGACGACCTTCTTCCTGCTGGTCATCAACATCGTCTACGCCTTCTTCGAGACCTTCGGCATCATCCACGCCGTCACCCAAGGCGGGCCGGGCTCGCCGGGTGCGACCAACACGCTGGTCTACAACGTCTTCTCCGACTGCTGCGAGGGCTCGCCCGATCTCGGCTCCTCCTCGGCCCAGTCGGTGGTGCTGATGCTGATCGTCATATGCCTGACGGTGGTCCAGTTCCGCTTCATCGAACGCCGCGTGCACTACTAGGGAAGGGGACGGCGAGCATGGTCGAGAACCGCCGCTGGCTGACCATCTTCAGCCACGTCGTCCTGCTTCTGGGCGTGCTGATCGTGGTGTTCCCGGTCTGGGTCACCTTTGTCGGCTCGACGCATTCGCTGCCCGAGATCCGCTCGGCGCCGATGTCGCTGATCCCCGGCGCCTCGCTGATCGAGAACTACGCCGAGGCGCTGAGCACGGGCGGCCGAACCTCGGGCGCGACGCCGGTCGCCGACATGCTGCTCAACTCGACGGTGATGGCCCTGGTCATCGCCATCGGCAAGATCATCATCTCGATCGTCAGCGCCTTCGCCATCGTCTACTTCCGCTTCCCCTTCCGGATGCTGTTCTTCTGGATGATCTTCGTCACCCTGATGCTGCCGGTGGAGGTGCGCATCCTGCCCACCTTCGAGGTGGTGGCGGGGCTCGGCCTGCTCGACACCTATGCCGGGCTGACCATCCCGATCATCGCCTCGGCGACGGCGACCTTCCTGTTCCGGCAGTTCTTCCTGACCATCCCGGACGAGCTGACCGAGGCGGCGCGCATCGACGGGGCAGGGCCGATCCGCTTCTTCATCGACATCGTGCTGCCGCTCAGCCGCACCAACATCGCGGCGCTCTTCGTCATCCTCTTCATCTATGGCTGGAACCAGTATCTCTGGCCGCTGCTGGTCACCGACGACCTGCAGACGATCGTGGTCGGCATCCGCCGCCTGCTGACCGTCGGCGAAACCGAGGTGCAGTGGAACATCGTCATGGCGACCGCCATCCTGGCCATCCTGCCGCCGGTGGTGGTGGTGCTGGCCATGCAGCGCTGGTTCGTCAAGGGCCTGGTCGATTCGGAGAAGTAACGGCAATGGCTACCGTCGACATCAACGAGGTGCACAAGCTCTATCCGGGCGCCAGGGAGGAGACCATCAAGGGCATCTCCTGCTCGATCGCCGATGGCGAGTTCATCGTCATGGTCGGGCCCTCGGGCTGCGGCAAGTCCACGCTGCTGCGCATGGTGGCCGGGCTGGAGCGCATCACCGCCGGCAGCGTCGCAATCGACGGCGAGGTGGTGAACGACAAGGAGCCCAAGGACCGGGACATCGCCATGGTGTTCCAGAACTACGCGCTCTACCCGCACATGTCGGTCTACAAGAACATGGCCTACGGGCTTAAGATCTCCGGCATGAGCCGCTCGGAGATCGACCGGCGGGTCAAGGACGCGGCGCGCATCCTGCAGCTCGACGAATTGCTGGAGCGCCGCCCGCGCCAGCTCTCCGGCGGCCAGCGCCAGCGCGTCGCCATGGGCCGGGCGATCGTGCGCGAGCCCCGGGTCTTCCTGTTCGACGAGCCGCTGTCCAATCTCGACGCCAAGCTGCGCGTGCAGATGCGCGTGGAGATCAAGAAGCTGCAGCGGACCATCGGCACCACCTCGCTCTACGTCACCCATGATCAGGTCGAGGCGATGACCATGGCCGACCGTATCATCGTCATGAACGCCGGCGTGGCCGAGCAGATCGGCGAGCCGCTGGAGGTCTACGAGAACCCGGCCAGCCTGTTCGTGGCCGGCTTCATCGGCTCGCCGGCGATGAACTTCCTCAAGGCTCAGGTCGATGCCGACGGCATCCACGCGGTGGTCGGCGGCGGCCACAAGGTGGCGAGCCCGCGGGCCCGCGGCTTCGCCAGCCGCCCGGTGGTGGCCGGCATCCGGCCGGAGCACCTGGCGCTGGCGACCGACGCCGACCGGTCGGCGGAGCGGGCGATCCCGGTGCAGGTCGAGCTGACCGAGGCGCTGGGCGCGGACTCGCTGATCCACGGCCGCATCCAGAACAGCGGCGACGAGATCCTGGCGCGCCTGCCGGGCGTGGTGCGCCTGGCCCAGGGCGACACCATCGACCTCGCCATCGCGCCCGATGAGTTGCACCTTTTCGACGAGACCAGCGGCCGCAATATCGGCCTCGCCGGCCCCGGCTGACCGGCGCCCGCCGCCGGCATGGCGGCATGGCAGGGTTGACGACGCGGTCGCGCGAAGCCGCCGGGCATTCGTGCTACGCCTCGACGCCATGAAGCGCGCTTTTCACCACCTGAGTAATCCCGGACAGGGAGTCCAGCCCTGGTCGGTACGCCGAGTCGGGCCCGACACCGCCCTGGACACCAGGCGGGACTCGCTGCGCGACACTGTCCGGCGAGGTTCTGGAATCGACGGGAGAATTCCGCGCCTCCACCGGTTGAAATCGAGCCTGGCCAAGGACTCATGAAGGGAAGTGCCGATATCCAGGGTCCGGCGACGGACTCGGAATCCGTGTCCGGGACAGCGACCCCGACAAGTGCCCCGCGCACCGGCCCGGGGGCGGCGCACCCCGCCCTGCCGCTTGTCCTGCTGCTGATCCTCGGCCTGTTCTGGGGCACCGGCTTCAACATGGCCAAGCTTGCGAGCCAGAACGGCGTGGCGCCGATCGGCTACGCCATGTGGCAGAGCCTGCCCTCGGGGCTGATCGTGCTCGCCTTCATCATGGGCCGCGGCGGCCGCCTGCCGGCCGGCCGGCGCTATCTCCTGTTCTACGCCTTCGCCGGCGTCGCCGGCATCGCCATCCCCAACATGATCGCCTATGGCGTGATCGCCCACATCCCGGTCGGCGTCTGGGGCGTGATCATCAACCTGGCGCCGCTGTTCACCTATCTGGCCGCCCTGTCCCTGGGCGCGGAGCGCATCCATCCGCTGCGCGCCTCGGGCGTGGTGATCGGCCTGGTCGGCGTGATGCTGCTGGTGCTGCCGGAATCCAGCCTGCCGGACGCCGGCATGGTGGTCTGGGTGCTGATCGGCGTGCTGACGCCCCTGATCTACGGCATCACCAACGTGCTCAACGCGCGCTGGCGCCCGCCGGGCGGCCGGCCGCTGGAATTCGCCTGCGGCATGCTGCTGGCCTCGGGCCTGTTCCTGCTGCCGGCCAGCCTGGTCAGCGGCCAGTTCTACCTGCCCGACCCGGCCAATCTGACGCTGGGCGACCTGGCGATCGCCATCCAGGTCTCCACCACCTGCGTGGCCTATGTGATCTACTACATGATCATCGCGCTGGCCGGGCCCGTCTTCGTCGGCTTCGTCGGCTATCTGGTGACGCTGAACGCGCTGATCGGCGGCATGGTGCTGTTCGGCGAGCGACATTCCGACTGGCTGTTCGCCGCCATGGCGCTGATCTTCACCGGCATGGCCATGGTCAACTTCGCCGGCCGCCGCCAGGCCCGGGCGGCGGCGCGCGCCGCCAATTCCGGCTCCGCTTCCAGGGACTGAACCGATGCCTTCCTTCCATCTCGCCTTTCCCGTTTCCGACCTCGAGGCCGCGCGCGGGTTCTACGCCGGCCTGCTCGGCTGCCCGACCGGCCGCGAATCCGACCGCTGGATCGACTTCGACTTCTGGGGTCACCAGATCACCGCGCATCTCGTCGAGGAGGGCGACGCCACCGCCACCAACCCGGTCGACGGCGACCAGGTGCCGTCCCGGCACTTCGGCGTCATCCTCGCCTGGGCGGACTGGCAGGCGCTGGCCGACAAGCTGACGGCGGCCCGGGCCGACTTCCTGATCGAACCCCGGGTGCGCTTCAAGGGCGAGGTCGGCGAGCAGGCCACCATGTTCGTGCGCGACCCCAGCGGCAACGCGCTGGAGTTCAAGTCCTTCCAGGACATGGGCCAGGTCTTCGCCCGCTGAACCGGCCGGCCGCTACCAGAGCCGCTCGCGGATCGACTGCTCGCTCATCCGCTCGGATTCCTCGGGGTCCAGGCCGCCGATCTGATCGGCCAGCATGCGGCCCATGCTGGGCAGAACCGTGCGCTCCACCTGGGCCTCGGCCTCCCACAACCGGCTACGGATCAGCGCCTTGGCGCAGTGGAGGTAGGCCTCCTCCACCTGGACCACGAGCACGGCCACGGCGTCGCGTCCCCGTGCCGCCAGCCGCCGGCGCCAGGCTGGATCGGTGCTGATTTCCGCCCGGCCGTTGACCCTCAGCGTCTCGGCCACGCCGGGCACGAAGAACAGCAGCCCGACCCGGCCGCTCTCGAGGATGTTGCGATAGCTGTCCGTGCGGTTGTTGCCCAGCCGGTCGGGCACCAGCAGCGTGCGCGCGTCGTGCACCGTGACGAAACCGGGCTCGTCGCCCTTGGGCGAGGCATCGGCATGGCCGGCCGCATCGGCCGTCGCCATCACCAGGAAGGGCGAGAGCGCGATGAAGGCCGCCATGTGCCGGTCGACATGGTCGAGCACCTTGCGCTCGGCCCGCCAGGAGACCGCGCCGTAATGGTCGGCCAGATCGGCCGCGTCGGCGATGCGGCCGGCCGGCACGCAGTCCGGGTGGGAGCCCGCCGGGCCGGATGCCGGCTGGTCGCCGTCAGCCGACACCGTCAGCCCCCGCTGGGCCGCCGCTCCGGCAGGACGACATTGGGCACGGCCGCGGTGTCGACCGGTTGCGCCGCCTCGGCGTCCGCCGGGGTCGCCGCCGGCGCGGCCGTGTTCACCGGCGTGGTGTCGGGGGCGGTCGTGCCGGCCGGCGTGCTCGCCGCGTTGACCGGCAGGGTGCCGCCGCGCGAGGCGACGATCTGCGCCAGCGGCGGCTCGCTGTCGCACAGCGGATAGTTCTCGCCGTACTCCACCATCGCCTGGGTGAGGTAGCGGTCGAGCGCGGCGCGGTCGAAATCCGTGGCGGCCTCGAACTGGGTGCGCCGGGCGGAGCAGTAGCGACCGGGCGAGACGTTGATGACGGTCTGCGATTCGGTGTTCGCCATCTCGGTGATGTAGGTGTCGAACAGCCGCGCCCGGCTGCCGCCGAGATAGCGGCCGAGGAAGTTGCCCAGCGTCTCCTGCCCGTCGCGGATGGCCGGCGCGTGGACGGTGGTGAAGTTGACATAGTCGATGAAGGCCTGGTCGCCGCCATAGGCCGACTGGCAGGTCAGGCTCGACACCATGACCTCGTTGCGCAGGCGGATCATCAGGTCGGCCTCCATCTCCTCCTCGGTGACGCAGGAGCCTGGCGGATGGTCGAGGGCGAAGTAGTCGTCGAAAATCGGCGGGAACAGGCCGGCAAGCGGATCGACTGTCGGGGCGGGCGGCGGGGGCGGCGGCTCTCCGCCGCAGGATGCAACGACGACAGTGGCGAAGAACAGGCCGGCAAGACGCCTCATGGCGGAGTTCCCGAAGCAGCGAATCGACAAGGGGACGGGATCGTCAGAAGCGCTTGTATCAGAAAGAAATGCCGCGGTCAGGCACCTTGTTGACCCGTGCCGCGGCTTTGAGCGGATGTGAGGTCGGGGGTGACGCTGTCGATCGTCAGCGCCTCCCGGCCGAGGGCGGTGATGCGCCAGTCGCCGCCGCTTTCCGCCACCAGTTCCGCCGCGCCCAGCTCTCTGAGGGAGGCGCGGGCGCGGTAGAGCGGCAGGCCGGTGCCGTGTGCCAGCGCGTCCGGGGTGATGCCCTTGGTCGCACCCTCCAGGGTGCCCAGCACCGCCCGGGCGATCGCGGTCAGCGTGCCGTCGGGGTTGATGCAGGCCACTCAGGCCTCCCGGTCGCCGCCCGCTCCCGCCGCCGACCCCTCCGGCCGTTTCTCGTCCGGCGCGGGCGCGGTGGTGTACCAGAAGGGCGTCCCGCCGCCGGCCCGCGCCGCGGCGTCCTCCGCCGTGCGCGGTGCCGGCAGGATGACGTCCGCGCCGGGTTGCCAGTTCGCCGGCGTGGCCACCTGGTGGCGGTCGGTGGTTATCAGCGCGCGGACCACGCGCACGATCTCCTCGACATTCCGCCCGGTGGTCAGCGGATAGTAGATCATCGCCCGGACGATGCCCCTGGGATCGATGAAGAAGACGCAGCGGCTGGTCTCGGTGCCGCTGTCGTCCGGCATGATCATGCCGTAGGCGCCGGCCACCCGGCGGTCGTGGTCGGCGATCACCGGAAACGGGATCGCCTGGCCGAACTGCCGCTCGATGGCGTCGAGCCAGGCGAGATGGGCGTGGATCGAGTCGATCGACAGGCCGAGCAGCTCCACCCCCTCCGCCCGCAGCGCCGGCGCCACGCGCGCGAGCTCGACGAACTCGGTGGTGCAGACCGGCGTGAAGTCGGCCGGGTGGGAGAACAGGATGACCCAGCTGCCGCGGAAATCCTCCAGCCGCAACCGGCCGTGGGTGGTCTCGGCCTCGAACTCCGGCGCCGGGGCGCCGAGACGGGGCAGCATCTGGGTCTGGGCCGCCTCGCTCATCGGTGACCGACGAGGCCGAGCTCGCGGCTCATCAGAGCGCGAACGAAAGCCCGGAACGGCTGGTTGTTTTGCATCTCGCTCCCCGACATGTCTCGTTCAACAGACAGCACTACGGTGGGCAGGCGGCCGCCGGTCACGAAGACCACCGCCGGCCCGCCCGCGCGCTGGGCCAGCGTCGTGGCGGCGAGGGTGGCGGCCGGAAGCGGTCTCATGCGAGGGCATCCTGTCCGGTTTGGCGTGACGTCAGTTTGACCCGAAGACCGGCAATTCACCACTGATCATGCCACTGTAGAAAGCGCGAAAGGGCAGGTTGTGGACGACGTCGGCCTCGCCGGTCATCTCCCGCTCGATCGATACCACCACTACCGCTAGGTCCGCGCCGTCACCGGTGACGTAGATCTCGGGCATGCCGTTCTCACGCAGGGCGGGATGAAAACCGTACAGGGTCGTGTCATTCCAGACGGTCTCGATCGACGACGCCGCCTCGCCAGCCGTCTTGGCGTCGGCGTAGACGAAGGCGGCGAGGGCGAGATCGACCGCGCCGGTCGACAAATCGGCGAACATCCCCAACTCCCAGGCCGGAATGCCGACACCCGGAATCGGCTCGCCATTGCGCATTGCCGCCGGCTGCTGCTCGGTCAGAAAGGCGACGTTCACCAGCCGAGCCTCACCATGGCGCGGGTCGTCGATCGCGGCGAGCAAGGCCTGGACGGCCGGAAGCTCGAGCGCCGAGCGCTCGACACCGCCCGTCACCTGGTCGATCCGGGGCCAGGCCGGGGAATAGACGAGCAGGGGCTCCAGCAACGCGACGCGGGACGACCGGCCGAGATGCCCGCCAAAGGGATTGCGCGGATCGCGTTCGGCGAGATTCATCTGGTAATCCTCCTCGATGTACCAGAGGACCTCCCGGTCACCGCGCGGCTCCCGTGTGTAGCCGGTCGCCTGCAGGGCGCCGGCGATGGCTTCGAAATCGGCCGACTCGGCCATCTCCATGATCGCCAGTTGGTCGGGCAGCGCGGCGTAGGAAAGTGATTGGGCGATGTCGCGCGGCAGGAAGCCGATCACTTCCTCCCACTCGCCATCGAAGCCGTGGCTCATGTTCGGCACCATGTCATAGGGCAGCCCCATGACCCGCATGTAGGGTGCGATGAACTGGTCGTCGCCGAACATCGCCTGGGCCAGGGTCTCGGCATCCCGCGACACGCCAATCCGGGCGGCCTGAAGGTCGGAGTAGAGGATGTCGGCCCATTCCTCGGACTCCATCACCTCGGCCGGTAAGTGGGCGAGCAGGTCGCGCAGTCCCGCCGTTCGCTCCTGCGCTTGGGCGGGCGCGGCGGCAAGGGCGGCTGCCACGCTCATGGCGAGGAGGCCCGCAAGACGAGAAGGGGGCGCTCTCATTGGCGTTCTCCGTCAGTCGGATCGAAGGGTCGTGGGAAGCGGCTCACGGAAGGCCGAAAACCGGCAAATCGCCGCGCAACAGCCCGTCGATGAGAGTCCGGTAGGGCCGGTTGGACGGGGCGTCGGCGACGCCGGCCATGGGCCGCTCGATCACCAGCGCCACGACACGCCAGCCGCCGCCCGCGTCGGTGACGTGGATGGCGCCGCTGCCGCTGTCGCGATGGGCCTCGTGGAAGCCGGGCGATTGCGGGTCGCTCCATGCCGTCTCGATCGTCTCGGCCGCCGCCCCGGCATCCTTGGCGTCGTCATAGGCGAAGGCGGCGAGGGCATAGTCGACGGTGCCGGTCGAGATGTCCGCGAACAGGCCCATCTCCCAGCGGGGTATGCTGATCGCTTGTGCCGGGGTGGACGGTGTCGCGGACGGATCGGGGCTGGCCTCCTGCTGTATCGGCAGGACCATCAGGTTCACCAGCCGCGCCTCGCCGAAGCGCGGGTCGTCCACCTCCGCCAGCAGGGCGTCGAGCGCCGGCAGCTCGGCCGCCGGCCGGTCGATGCCGCCCGTCACCGCGTCGATCAGCGGCCAGGCCGGCGCGGAGGCCACGAAGGGCGCCTGCAGCGCCAGGCGCGAGGAGCGGCCGAGATTGCCGCCGAACGGGTTGGCCTGGTCGCGGGCCTGCAGGTCGATCATGTAGTCCGTCTCGCCCCACCAGAGCACGGTCCAGTCGCCGCGATCCTCGCCGCTGTAGTCGTTCGCCTGCAGCGCCGCCTCCACCGCCGCGAAGTCGACGGTGGGCGCGAGTTCCAGCACGGAAAACTGGTCGGGCGGCGCGACCCAGGACAGGGAGCGCACCAGGTCCTGCGGATTGAAACCGACGACCGGCTGCCACTCGCCCGACAGGCCCAGATAGATACTGTTGTTCATGTCGGGCGACAGCCCCATGGCCCGCAGGTAGTGGCCGACATAGCGGTCGTCGAACAGGGCCGCCATCATGGTTTCGGCATCGCGGGCGACACCGACCCGCGCGGCCCCGAGATCGGTGTAGGTGATGTCGGCCCACTCCCCGGTCTCGAACAGGGTCGCCGGGACGTGGTTCAGCAGCGCGCGCAGGCCATCGCTGCGCTGCTGCGCCTCGGCCCCGGGGGTAAGGAGCAGGCAGGCGGCGAGTGTCGCGGCGGAAAGACGTCTCATCTCGTACTCCCGGGGAACGTGCTTGCGGCGGCCCGGCCATGCCTCGGCGATCGGCGGCGGCCGAGGCGGCGGGGCTGTCAAGGAATGGCAGCACTGCGCGCATCGGCGGTGGGCGGCGACCCAGACCGTGCCAATACTAATCCAATACTCCTCAAGCCTCCAAGGCGTTGGCGTCCCTTCCGGGGACGCTTTCCTTTTGGGACGCTTTCCTTTTGCCCCCGCGCATGGGGGCCGACAGACGGATATCCATGCCAGCCGATGCCACAGTGTCAGCCGACCAGCGTTTTCCGGGGCTGAGCGCACTCGCCTCCCGGCTGCTGTTCTTCTCGCTGCTGACCAACGGCATGGGCCAGTCCTTCCTGTTCGCCGTGTGGCCGCCGCTGGGGCGCGAGATCGGCTTCAGCGACATCCAGGTCGGCCTGGTGATCACCGCGACCGGCATCGTCTTCATGCTCGGCGCCCCGGTCTGGGGCCAGATCAGCGAGGTCTGGGGCAGGCGGCCCTCGATCGTCACCGGACAGGTGATCTTCGGCCTGACCACGGCGCTGTTCGCGCTGGTGGTCAGCGGCCGGCAGGAGGGCATGTTCGCCGTCGGCGCCACCTTCGCCATGCTGGTGCTGCTGCGCGCCGGCTTCGCCGCCGGGGCCAGCGCCATCTTCCCCTCCGCGCAGGCCTATATCGCCGATGTCAGCCCGCCGGAGCTGCGGGCGCGCAACCTGTCGATCATCGGCGCCTCCTTCGGTCTCGGCATGGTGGCCGGGCCGGCGGCGGCGACGGCGCTCGCCGAGGTGTCGATCCTGGCGCCCTTTTACGGCATCGCCCTCGTCGCGCTGTTGATGGCTGTGCTGGTGCGCCGGTTCCTGCCGGTGCCGCCGCGCGTCGACCACCGCACGGCTTCCGGCGGACCGCCGTTCAGCGTACCGCTGCTGCGCTTGGCGCCCTATTTCGTGATGGCGACGCTGAGCATGACCTCGCTGGCCCTGGTACAGCAGGTGACCGGCTTCCGCGTGCAGGATCTGTTCGGGCTGAGCCCGCAGGAGGCCGCCTCCCAGGGCGGCGTCGCCCTGATCGTCATGGCGGTGGCGCTGATCGTGGTGCAGGTCCTGATCGTGCGCCGCTACCGCGGCTCGCCGCTGGTGCTGCTGCGCCTCGGCGCGCCGGCCATGGCGCTGGCCTTCCTCGGAATGGCGCTGACACAGGACTATCTGCCGCTGGTCGCCTTCATGGGCCTGTTCGGCGCCGGCATCGGCCTGACCATCCCCGGCTTCGTCGCCAGCGCCTCGGTCGACGCCGGCCCGGCCCAGCAGGGCCGCGTCGCCGGCCTGCTCGGCTCCTTCCAGGCGCTCGGCTTCGTCATCGGCCCGGTCTCCGGCGCCAGCCTGTATCAGGCCCTGCCGGAGGCACCCTACCTGTTGGGCGCCGCGGTCACCGCCGTCATCGCCCTGCTCGGCCGGACCAAGCGGCTGGAGCGCCGGCTGTAGGGATCGCGAAGACGCCCGGCCGGTCCCGGGTCTGCGAAGCGGCACGTCGCGCCGCATCGCGCACGGGACGACGATAGTGAATATCTTTTAATAATATCAATTATATGCGTCGTCCCGGATGCGGTGCAGCACGCAGTGATGCACTGCTGATCCGGGACCGGTTGCCCGTCTTCGCCGACGCCAGCCTCAGAAGTCCGTGCAGCGGCCGCCGACCTCCCAGTCGCCGAAGCGGGTCGGCTCCGGCGCGTCCTTGCCGCCGATCTCGCCGGGCTTCTGCGGCGCGGGGTCCATCGGCGCGCCGGTCCGGCTGTCGGCCCGCTCCCGCCGCCGCGCCGCTTCCTCGGGCGGCGCCGGCTCGGCTGCCGCGTCGTATGCATGGGTCTCGCTCATCCCCTTGATATGGCGCGTGGTCGGGCCCGGGTCCAGACCTTGCGGCACGGTGCCGCCGCGCCCAAATCCATGGCCTTCTCGAACGTCCCTCGATGGAGCGATTGCAAGCGATGGGCATGGTCCGTACGGCCCTGCTGATGGCGGCGCTGACCGCCCTGTTTCTCGGTGTCGGCTATCTGATCGGCGGCATGGCGGGGGCGCTGATCGCGCTCGCCATCGCCGCGGGCATCAACCTCTACGCCTACTGGAACTCGGACAAGGCGGTGCTGTCCATGTACGGCGCCCAGCCGGTGGACGAGCGTTCGGCCCCCGACCTCGTCGGCCTGGTGCGCCAGCTTGCCGGACGCGCGGGGCTGCCGATGCCGCGCGTCTACGTCATCAGGCAGGACCAGCCCAACGCCTTCGCCACCGGCCGTAACCCTGAGAACGCGGCGGTGGCGGTGACCACCGGCCTGATGCGCCGGCTCTCCACCGAGGAGCTGGCCGGGGTGCTGGCGCACGAACTCGCCCACATCAAGAGCCGCGACACGCTGATCATGACGATCACCGCGACCATCGCCGGCGCCATCTCCTTCCTGGCCAATTTCGCCCTGTTCTTCGGCGGCAACCGCGACAACCCGCTCGGCATCGTCGGCGCCATCGCCATGATGATCTTCGCGCCGCTGGCCGCGGTGCTGGTGCAGATGGCGATCTCCCGGGCCCGCGAGTACGAGGCCGACCGGGTCGGCGCGGAGATCTGCGGCCGGCCGCTCTGGCTCGCCTCGGCGCTGGGCCAGATCGAGGCGCAGGCGCGCGCCATCGACAACGTGGCGGCGGAGCGTCACCCGGCGACGGCGCACATGTTCATCATCAACCCGCTGCACGCCCACGCGGTCGACGGGCTGTTCCGCACTCATCCGTCGACGCGCGAGCGCATCGCCCGGCTCAAGGCCATGGCCGGCGGCGGCCGCGGCGCGGGCGGTCCCTGGGGCTGAGCGCGCCGAAACCACCGCAGGGCACAGACGGAGCAGCCGGGCCGCGACGCCGTGCGGCGCGGGTGGTACGCGTCGCCCGTGCGATCCCCTTGAATAATGCATAATAATGCATGATCCGGCTTGACGTCGCCGGCAGATGCATTATTGTTCCGATGCAATGAACTCGGGAGAAGTCCGTGCGGGAGCGCGGCGGATGGTACCATCCCCGCTCCCGGCCAAGCGGACAGCAGAAGGGCGCGAAATCATGATCACCTTCGATCGTCATCCGGACACCTATCGACACTGGTCGCTCGCCATCGACGGCGAGGTGGCGACCCTGACCCTCGACGTGGACGAGGAGGGCGGCCTGCAGCCAGGCTACGAGCTGAAGCTGAACTCCTACGACCTTGGCGTGGACATGGAGCTGCACGACGCGGTGCAGCGCATCCGCTTCGAGCATCCGGCAGTGAAGAGCGTGATCCTGACCTCCGGCAAGGAGCGCATGTTCTGCGCCGGCGCCAACATCTACATGCTCGGCACCTCCAGCCACGCGTGGAAGGTCAATTTCTGCAAGTTCACCAACGAGACGCGCAACGGGCTGGAGGACTCCAGCCGCCATTCCGGCCTGAAGTTCATCGCCGCCGTGAACGGTACCTGCGCCGGCGGCGGCTACGAGGTGGCGCTGGCCTGCGACGAGATCCTGATGACCAATGACCGCTCCTCGGCGGTCAGCCTGCCCGAGGTGCCGCTGCTGGGCGTGCTGCCGGGCACCGGCGGCCTGACCCGGGTGGTCGACAAGCGCCATGTGCGCCGGGACATCGCCGACATCTTCTGCACCAATGCCGATGGTGTGCGCGCCGACCGCGCCAAGGAGTGGGGCCTGATCGACGACCACGCCCCGCCGAGCCAGTTCGAAGAGCTGGTGCGGACACGGGCGCTGGACCTGGCCCGGGGGTCGAGCCGGCCGAAGGACGCCAACGGCGTGACCCTGACGCCGCTGAAGCGCGAGATCACCGACGCCGGCATCACCTACGACCATGTCGCGGTCGAGGTCGACAAGGGCGGCCGCCACGCCACCATAACCATCAAGGGCCCCGAGGGCGCGCAGCCGCAGGACATCGCCGGCATCGAGGCGGCCGGGGCCGACTGGTGGCCGCTGGCCATGGCCCGCCAGCTCGACGACGCCATCCTGCTCCTGCGGCTCAACCTGCTCGATGTCGGGCTGCTGGTCTTCCGCACCCAGGGCGACATCGACGCCGTGCTGGCCGCCGACACGGTGCTCGACGCCAATCGCGAGCACTGGTTCGTCAACGAGACCATCGGCATGATCCGCCGCACGCTGGCCCGGCTCGACGTCTCCTCGCGCTCGCTCTACGCCCTGGTCGACGAGGGCAGCTGCTTCGCCGGCACCCTGGCGGAAATCCTGTTCGCCGCCGACCGCTCCTACATGCTGGAGCTGCCCGACGCCGAAGACGGCGAGGCGGTGCCGGAGATCGCGCTCAGCGCCATGAATTTCGGCAGCTACCCGATGGTCAACCACCTGACCCGGCTGGCCACCCGCTTCAACGAGGATGACGCGGTGCTGTCGCGCCTCAAGACCCGCAACGCCCAGCGCCTCGACGCCGAGGCGGCGATGGAGGCGGGGCTGGTGACCGTGACGCCCGACGACCTCGACTGGGAGGACGAGATCCGCCTCGCCATCGAGGAGCGGGCGGGCCTGTCGCCCGACGCCCTGACCGGCATGGAGGCGAGCCTGCGCTTCGCCGGCCGGGAGACCATGGAAACCAAGATCTTCGGCCGCCTGTCGGCCTGGCAGAACTGGATCTTCAACCGCCCCAACGCCGTCGGCGAGAAGGGGGCGCTCAAGCTGTTCGGCTCGGGCAGCAAGGCGCAATTCGACTGGGAGAGGGTATAACGTCATGACCGCGCTGAACTACCGCGACCGCATTCCGAACAATGTCGATCTCGGCAACAACCGGACCCTGCAGCGGGCGCTCGAGCACTGGCAGCCCAAATTCCTGCAGTGGTGGGGCGATCTCGGCCCGGCCGGCTTCCAGGCCGCCGACGTCTACCTGCGCACCGCCACCTCGGTCGACGCCAAGGGCTGGGCCACCTACGGCCAGGTGAAGATGCCCGACTACCGCTGGGGCATCTTCCTGGCCGACCAGGAGCCGGACCGCAGGATCGGCTTCGGCGACTTCATGGGCCAGCCGGCCTGGCAGCAGGTGCCGGGCGATTTCCGCTCCACCCTGCGCCGGCTGATCGTCACCCAGGGCGACACCGAGCCCGCCTCGGTGGAGCAGCAGCGCCTGCTGGGTCAGACCTGCCCGTCGCTCTACGATCTGCGCAATTTGTTCCAGGTGAATGTCGAGGAAGGCCGGCACCTCTGGGCCATGGTCTACCTGCTGCACGCCTATTTCGGCCGCGACGGCCGCGAGGAGGCGGAGGAACTGCTGGCCCGCCACTCCGGCGATGCCGACAATCCGCGCATCCTGGGCACCTTCAACGAGCCGATCGACGACTGGCTCAGCTTCTTCATGTTCACCTACTTCACCGACCGCGACGGCAAGTTCCAGCTGAAGAGCCTGGCGGAAAGCGGCTTCGACCCGCTGGCCCGGACCTGCCAGTTCATGTTGACGGAGGAGGCGCACCACATGTTCGTCGGCGAGACCGGCATCGGCCGCGTCATCCGCCGCACGCTGGAGGTGATGAAGGAACTCGGCACGGAGGAGCCCGAGGCGATCCGCCGCGCCGGCGCCATCGACCTGCCGCTCCTGCAGAAGTACATGAACTTCTGGTTCTCCTCCGCCCTCGACCTGTTCGGCTCGGAGGTCTCCTCCAACGCCGCCACGGTGTTCGCCAACGGCCTGAAGGGCCGGCCGGACGAAGCCAAGTTCGCCAATCACGTGGAGATCGACACCACCTACGAGATGGCCGAGCCGGACGGCAATGGCGGCATCAAGGTGGAATCGATCCCCATGCGCAACGCCATGAACGAGATCACCCGCCAGGCCTATATCAAGGACTGCGAGGTCGGCGTGAAGCGCTGGAACCGGCTGATCTCGAAGGCCGGCTACCAGTTCGAGCTGACCCTGCCCTCCTCGCGCTTCCGCCGCTCGATCGGTGCCTGGGCCGGCTTCACCACCAGCCCGGACGGCACCCCGGTCAGCCGCGAGGAGTACGACGCCAGCATCGCCGGCTGGGTGCCGACCGAGGAGGACAAGGGCTTCGTGAAGAGCCTGATGCGCCCGGTCACCGAGGTCGGCAAGATGGCCTCCTGGATCGCCCCGCCCGACCGCGGCATCAACAACCTGCCGGTCGAGTACGAGTACGTGCACCTGAACTAGGGTGGCCCCATGGACGGGTGGTTGCGGGGGGCTTGCCGCCGGTACGGTGGCGGCGGCCTCCCGGACCCCGTCTCGGCGCGGCCGGCCACGGTGCTCCCAGGCCTACGGGTTCGTCAGCTCGGCGCCCTCGGTGCACTTGCCGTCGATCACGAAGGCCGGCTGGACCATCGCCGGATCGCGCGGCGCCTGGTCCGTCGCGGCAAGTGCCGGCGTGGCGAGCAGCAACAGGGCGAAAACTGCGGGAATGAACGATCTCATGGTCGATCCTCATGGTTCAGACGCGACGGAGCGCTGGCCACGGGTCATGGCCCGTTGCCGGTTGCCCGCCGGCGTGGTCAGTAGTTGCCGAACATCCAGATCTGCGCGGTGCGAATGTGCCAGCCGTCCTGGTGCAGAACGATGGTGCCGCGCGCCCGCCCATCATAGACGGTCATGAAGCAGGTCAGCACGGCGCTGACGGTGTGGGTGAAGCAGTGATTGCCACCGCCGGCCGGAAAGGCGTCGGCGCGGGGCGCGGCAGCCAGCACGACCGTCGCGCAGACGGCCACCGCCATGAGAAATCTTGTCAACTCAGTGCCTCCCTGTCGAAAATGGCGCTCCAGGAACGCGATGCCCCGCGCGAAACCGATCCACCGACAGCGTGTTGCGTGTGGGTGCCGCGTCAGAAGAGCGCCCTGGGCCTGGTGAGATCGTGCCGGAGATGGTCCGCCGGATCAGTTGCCGCCGACCCAACTCCAGCCATGGTCATCGAACTGATAGACGTACATGCCGCCGCTCAGGTGAACGAGGCAGGTCAGCACGCCGCTGACCGAATGGTTGAAGCAGTGGTTTCCCCCGCCGACCTGAAAGGCCTGACCGGTCTGGACGAACCCCGCCAACAGGGCGGCGACGACGACCGCGCTCAACAACAGTTTCCGCACCTTCTTGCCCTCCCTCCCGTGGAAAGGAGGAATTTATTGAGCGCGAATCCCCATGAAGTAAAGTTGCATCGTTACGAGCCTCTACTCAATACGATCAGAAGTAAAACAGCCGCGAAAATCTCGCCAGAACTGAGATTTTTTCAATTTCCCGGCAGTGGCCGTCGTCTTGAAAATACTTTTCGCCGATGACTGACGGTACCGCATGCGTCGACATTGGGACCGGCCGGCGGGGGCGACCGGCCGGTCCGCCAATCCGAGTTTCACGGATCGGTATAGCGGCCGTAGAAGGTGTAGCCGCAGCAGTAGGATACCGGGCCGGACATGCCGGCTTCCACCGGGATCGAGCCGCCGGCCGCGGCATTCTGTGCCTGGGCGGCACCGAGCGTGCCGAGCATGGAAGCGAGTGTGGCGATGATGATCAGAAGCGTGCGCATGATCGTCTCCTTTCGCGGGACAGGCCCGCCCTGTAATGACCTGCTGCGAAAGTACATCGTCAAAAGTATGCGTTCTGTGACGACGATCACCAGGCCTGAAAAAATCCTGGAAGGGGCGGAGTTTCCACGAAGACGGCCCCGGGGAGGGAGGAGAAGCGGACATGACCAGACACATCGCCATCATCGGCTGCGGCCCGGCCGGCATCTATGCCGCCGAGCGCCTGGGACGCGTCGCCAAGGATGACCGCATCGACGTGATCGACCGGTTGCCGGCGCCCTTCGGGCTGGTGCGCTACGGCGTGGCGCCCGACCACCAGTCGACCAAGTCGATCGCCCGCACCCTGGCCCGGGCGCTGACCCGCGACAATGTCGGCTTCATCGGCAATGTCGAAATCGGCAAGCAGGTCTCGCTGGCGGAGCTGCGCGCGCATTACGATGCCGTGGTCCTGGCGACCGGCGCGCCGCTCGACCGCCGGCTCGGCATTCCGGGGGAGGAGTTGCCCGGGGTTCAGGGCTCGATCCGCTTCGTGGGCTGGTACAACGCCCATCCCGACCACGCCGACCTGGCGCCCGACCTCGCCGGGGTCGAGGACGTGGTGGTGATCGGCGCCGGCAATGTCGCCCTCGACGTCGCCCGGGTGATCGCCAAGACCGAGGCGGAGCTGGCGTCGGCCGACCTCGACCCCGAGGCGCTCGGCCGGCTCGCCGCCATGCCTCTGAAGCGGATCACCATCGCCGCGCGGCGCGGCGCCGACGCCGTCAAGTTCACGCCCATCGAGCTGGAGGAGATGGGCCAGCTCGCCGCGGCACGTCCCGTCCTCGACCCGGCAGACCTGCCGCCCGCCGGGGGTGAGGAGGACAAGGTAGCCGCCCTGCTGCGCGGCTTCGCGGCCGTGCCGGCGGACGACCCGCGTCCCGTGGAGATCCGCTTCGCCTTCAACCTCGTCCCTGCCGCCTTCGAGGGCGACGGCAGGCTGGAGGCGGTGCGCTTCGACGGCCCCGACGGCCCGGTCACCCTGCCCGCCCAGCTCGCGGTCACCTGCATCGGCTATGCCTCGATCGCCTGCGACGACCGGGCGCCGGAGAGCGGCTGCTTCGCCAACGAGGAGGGCCGCATCGAGGACGGGCTCTACGTCGTCGGCTGGGCCCGGCGCGGCCCGTCGGGCACCATTCCGACGAACCGCAAGGAGGCGCACGAGATCGTCGACCGCCTGGTGACCGAGACCGCCGATGGCGGCCGCGACGGCGCGGCGGGCCTGCTCGCCCTGCTGGACGCGCGCGGCGCCCGGCCGGTGACCATGTCGGACTGGGAGCGCATCGACGCCGCCGAGATGGCCCGCGCCATCGGCACCAGGCCGCGCCACAAGTTCGGCAGCGTGGCGGAGATGCTGGCGGCGCTGGACTGACCGCCCCGGTCGCCGCGCGAGGCTGGATCGAGGGACGGCGGCGGGGCATCATGCCGCCCCCCTGTCCCCACGCGGAGCGCGCCTCAGTGACCGACACGCCCACTAACCCGGCCAAGGCCCCGGCCGACACCCCGGCCGACGGCCCCGCCATCGACCCCGCCACGCTGCCGGTGCGGACCGGCACCGGCTACCCGGCCCCGCATGACGCACCTTGCCGCAATCGGCGGCGGCGTACGCTCGGCGACCGCTTCGGCCTCACCGATTTCGGCGTCAACCAGCTCACCCTGCCGCCCGGCACCTGGTCCTCGCAGCGCCACTGGCACTCGAGCGAGGACGAGTTCGTCTACATCGTCGCGGGCGAGCCCCTGCTGGTCACCGAGCGCGGCCGCCAGCGCCTGCGGCCGGGCATGGTCGCCGGCTTCAAGGCGGGGGTCGCCGACGGCCACCACCTCATCAACGACGGCGAGACGGACGTGGTGCTGCTGGAGATCGGCTCGCGCCGGCGCGGCGACGCGGTGGACTACAGCGACATCGACATGAAGATCGAGGATCGGGGCGGCAAGCCGCGCTTCATGACCAAGGCGGGGGAGCCGTTGTGACACGCCGAAAGGGGCGTTGATCTCCACCGGCGCCCGCCTTACCAAGCCGCCAGCCGTTTTCCCACCGCCGGAGCCGCCCCCATGCTCACCCTCTCCCGCCCCGCCGACCATGTCGCCCTGATCCGCTACGAGCGGCCGGAGGCGCGCAACGCACTGAACATCCAGATCCGCCGCGACATCGCCGCCATGCTGGAGGATCTGGCCGGGGACGACGAGGTCCGCGTCGTGGTCCTGACCGGCACCGAAAAGGCCTTCGCGGCGGGTGCGGACCTGTCGGAGATGGCGGCGCTGGACGCGGTCGGCATGCAGCGGGCCAACACCGGCGCGGTCTGGGACCGCATCGCCCGCTTCCCCAAGCCGCTGATCGCCGCGGTCAACGGCTTCGCGCTGGGCGGCGGCTGCGAGCTCGCCATGCATTGCGACATCATCATCGCCGGCGAGGGCGCGACCTTCGGCCAGCCCGAGCCCCGGGTCGGCCTGATGCCGGGCGGCGGCGGCACCCAGCGCCTGACCCGCGCCGTCGGCCCCTACCGGGCGGCGCTCTACCTGCTGACCGGGCGACTGTTCGACGCCGAGACGGCGCTGCGCATGGGACTGGTCAGCGCCGTGGTGGCCGACGACAAGGTGGTCGACGAGGCCCTCGCCGCGGCCGGCGAGATCGCCGCCCTGCCGCCGCTCGCCATCAGGGCGGTCAAGGAATCGATCCGCCTGGCCGCCAACGCCCCCCTCGACGGCGCCCTGGCCTTCGAGCGCCGGTCTTTCCAGTTCCTCTTCGCCACGGCGGACAAGCAGGAGGGTGTCGCCGCCTTCCTGGAAAAGCGCAAGCCCGCCTTCAAGGGGGAATGACGGGTCGCGGTTTCGCCAGGACGGGCGACCAGTCCCGGGTCTGCGAAGCGGCACGTCGCGCCGCATCGCGCCCGGGACGACACAATTCGTTGATTTGAAAGAAATTCATCGTCGTCCCGTGCGCAGTGCAGCACGCAGTGATGCGCTGCAGACCCGGGACCGGTCGCCCGACTTCTCCGAAGCCGATGACCGGGAAGCGGCAACAGCCCTCAGAAGCGCTCCACCCAGGGGCGGACCTCGATCTCCCAGCTCCAGGCGCTGCGCGGCTGGGCCAGGAAATGGCGGTAGGAGAGCGCGATGGCGTCGGGGTCCAGCATGCTGTCGGGCTTGTCCGCCGGCTCCTCCCGGCCGGGATTGCGGATCGCCCCGTCGATGACGACGTGGCCGACATGGACGCCCTGCGGGTGCAGCTCCCGCGCCATGCTCTGGGCCAGGCCGCGCAGCGCGAACTTGCCCATGGCGAAGGGCGCGGACTGCGCATAGCCCTTCACGCTGGCCGAGGCGCCGGTGAACAGGATGGCCCCCTTGCCCGCCTCCAGCATCCGCCGGGCCGCCTGCTGGGCCACCAGGAAGCCGCCAAAGGCGCTGACCTCCAGCGTCTTGCGCACGCCATCCGGGTCGAGCTCGACGAAAGGGCCGCGCACCCGGGCGCTGGGGTTGTAGATCACCACGTCCGGCGCGCCGCCGGCATCGAGCGCGGCGAACAGCATGTCGACATCGGCCGGCTTCGCGGCGTCGCAGGAATGGGCGACCGCGCCCACCTCCGCCTCCAGGTCCTTCAGCTTGTCGGGGTTGCGCGCGGCCAGCGAGATCTTCAGGCCATCGGCGGCGAGCAGGCGGGCGAGCGAGGCCGAGAGCCCTTCGCCGGCACCGACGATCAGCGCGTGGGTATAGTCGAGACGGTCGGCCATGGACGAGGCTCCTCCGGATGGCTGCGGTCGGTCGGCACGATACGGGATCGGTGCGCGCCCGTGCAATCGCCGACGCCAACGCGGCACACCGCGGCTTGACACCATCCCCGCCCGCCGCGAAACACGGGGGGAGAGAGAGACGCCGGTAGCGCGCCGGCAAGGGTGACTGGATCCAGGACAGGCCGACGAAGGGGAGCAGGCGCGGAGCATGGTCGATTTTGCCAGGGACGAGGCGACGCTGGGCGTGGTGGGCGCCGGCGCCATGGGGCAGGGTATCGCGCAGGTGGCGCTGACCGGCGGGCTCCGGGTGCGCCTGTACGACGTCGACGCCGGCGCCCGGCAGGCCGCCCGCGACCAGGTCGCCAAGCGTCTCGACCGGCTGGTCGAGAAGGGCCAGCTCGACGCCGCCGCCCGCGACGCCGCCATGGGTCGCCTGGATCTCGCCGACGGGCTCGACGCCTTCGTCGACTGCGACGCGGTGGTCGAGGCGGTGGTGGAACGCCTGGACGTCAAGCGCGAGGTCTTCGCCGCGCTGGAGGCCACTGTCCGGCCGGACTGCCTGCTCGCCTCCAACACCTCCTCCATCCCGATCGCCCGCATCGCCTCGGCGCTGACCCATCGCGGCCGGGTCGCCGGCTTGCACTTCTTCAACCCGGTGCCGCTGATGAAGCTGGTCGAGGTGGTGGCCGCACCCGACAGCGATGTCTCGACGCTCGACGCGCTGGAGGCGCTGGGCCGCCGGCTCGGCCGCGACCCGGTGCGGGTGAAGGACGTGCCGGGCTTCCTCGTCAACCTGGCCGGCCGCGCCTACATCACCGAGGCGCTGCACATCCTGGGCGAGGGCGTGGCGGGCGTGGAGGACATCGACGCCGTCATGCGCGACTGCTGCGGCTACCGCATGGGTCCGTTCGAGCTGATGGACCTGACCGGCCTCGACGTCAACTACCCGGTCTGCATGACCGTCTTCGAGGGCTTCTTCGCCGACCCCCGCCTGCGCACCACGCCGGGACACGCGGCGCTCTACAATGCCGGCCGGCTCGGCCGCAAGACCGGCCAGGGCTTTCACGCCTATGCCGAGGGCAAGAAGGTCGTCACCGAGACGACGCCGCCGGTGGCCGCGGACCCCCTGCCCGCGATCGTGCTTCTGGCCGAGGATGCCAGGCTGCTCCAGCTCGCCCGCGATACCGGCGTGGTGGTGCTGGCGGCCGATGACGGGGCCAGCCCCATCGTCACTGCCCTGCCGCGCGGCCGCGACGCCACCCAGGCCGCCTTCGACACCGGCGTCGACCCGGCACGCCTGGTGGCCGTGGACACCGAGTTCGACACCGCGACCCGGATCACCGTGATGACGCCGCCTGGCGCCGACAAGCAGGCCCGCGATCTGGTCGTCGGCTGGCTCGCCGGCCCCTGCGGCCTCAAGGTCACGGTGATCAAGGACAGTCCCGGTTTCATCGCCCAGCGCATCCAGGCGGCGGTCGCCAATCTCGGCTGCGAGATCGCCCAGCAAGGCCTGGCCGCGCCGGCCGACATCGACCGGGCGGTCAAGCTCGGCCTCAACTATCCGCAGGGGCCGCTGGAGCTGGCCGACCACATGGGGCCGGGTCGCGTCCTCGACATGCTCTCCCGGCTGCAGGCGATCACCGGCGACGACCGCTACCGTCCCAGCCTCTGGCTGCGCCGCCGCGCCCTGCTCGGCCTGTCGGCGCTGGAGCCGGACTGAGGTGGAAGAGGACCGGCCACCCGCCTTCTCCCCCTCACGACCCTACCCGCTTGGCCATGATGATGTCGTGCCGGCCCGGACCGGTGCTGTCGGGGATCACCCCGACCACCGCGTAGCCGTGGCGGCGGTAGAAGGCGAGCGGGTGGCCACCCGTCACTTCGAGTCCGGCCAGGGCGCCGAGCACGTCGGGATAGAGGTCGCGGCCGAACAGGCTGGTACCGCCGAAATCGTCGTCGCTGCCCAGCATCACCGTGGTCACGCCGGCGGCGCGCGCCTCGTCCTCCAGGACCCGCACCAGGCGGCTGCCGACGCCGCCGCGTTGGCGTGCCGGCGTCACCACCAGCGGGTGCAGTTCCCACAGATGATCGGATTCGGCTATGGCGCCGATCAGGCCGACGACCGCGCCCTCGTCGACCGCCGCCCAGGCGCGGCGCCGCTCGGCCTCGGCCTGGGGCGGCAGGAAGCTGGCGATCTCCGCCGTCGCCTCCTCGATGGTGCGCCAGGCGCTGGGCGCGTGGGCGAAGCCGTCGAGCAGCAGTTCCGCCGCCTGGTGGCGCTGCACCGCGCCGAGGCGCTCGAGCGGGACGATGCCGTCCGGATCGGTCATCAGCAGGGATTCCTCGTCTTCGCAACGGCCGGCGACAGAGCCGCCGATACAGGTGTGACGGCCCGTTCGCGGTCGGAAGGCGGCCGTGCCTCTTCCTGCAGCGCCACGATGGCGGCGTCGAGGCGCTCGACCACCTGCGTCCCGTCGCGCCGGCGCAGCGTCACCGTGCCCTCCCGCACCTCGCGCTGGCCGATGGCCAGCACCACGGGGACGCCGTCCTCGTGCGCGTCGACGATGCGGCGCGACAGGGTCTCGCTCCTGAGATCGGCCCGGGCGCGCAGGCCCGCCTCGGCCAGCCGGTCTGCGAGACGCCGCGCGTGGCAGGCCTCGGCCGGCGTGATCGGCGCCACCACCACCTGGTCGGGGGCGAGCCAGAGCGGCAGACTGCCGCGATGGTGCTCCAGCAGGATGCCGATGAAGCGCTCCAAACTGCCCAGGACGGCGTGGTGGATCATCACCGGCCGGGCGCGGGCACCCTCGGCGTCGACATAGCGCGCACCCAGCCGCTCCGGCAGCACCAGGTCGAGCTGCACCGTGCCGCACTGCCATTCCCGGCCATGCGCGTCGCGCAGGTGGAAGTCGAGCTTGGGCCCGTAGAAGGCGCCCTCGCCCGGGTCGATCTCGAAGACCAGCCCCGCCTCCCGCGCGGCCTGCGCCAGCATCGCCTCCGCCCGGTCCCACTCCGCCTCCGCCCCGGCGCGCCTGGCGGGCCTGGTGGAGAAGGCGACGCGCAGATCGGCGAAACCGAAATCGGCATAGGCCTGCATCAGCAGGCGGCAGAACCGGGCCACCTCGCCCGTCACCTGCGCCTCGGAGCAAAAGATGTGGGCGTCGTCCTGGTGGAAGGCGCGCGTGCGCATCAGCCCGTGCAGGGCCCCGGACGGCTCGTTGCGGTGGCAGCCGCCGAACTCGGCATAGCGCAGCGGCAGGTCGCGGAAGGAGCGCAGGCGCTTGGCGAAGACCTGGACATGGGCCGGACAGCTCATCGGCTTCAGCGCGTGCTGGCGCTCACCGTCGCTGGTCGTGAACATGTTGTCGGCGAACTTCTCCCAATGGCCGCTCGCCTCCCACAGGGCGCGGGCCAGCACCTGGGGCGTGCGGATCTCCTCGAAACCGCCGCGGCGCATCAGCCGTCGGATATAGTCCTCCACCACGCGGTAGAGGGCCCAGCCGCGGGGATGCCAGAACACCATGCCCGGCCCCTCCTCCTGCTGGTGGAAAAGGTCCATGCGGTTGGCGATGGCGCGGTGATCGTGTCGGTCCATGGGTCGTCTCCTCGGTAGTCCCGGTTTGCACGGACCGCCGGCGGGAAGACGGAACCCCGGACATGAAAAGGGCCCCGTCCGTCGCCGGCGGGGCCTGGGTGGAGATGGCGCTGCTGTCGCCGCTAGCGTGCCGGGCGCACGCCCCCATCCACCCGCCCGCCAGGGGCGGTGGTGGTCGCGGTGGTGGTGGGGGCGACCGGGTCGCCGGCAGGGCGGCGGCCGCGGATATCTGCAACAGCGTCACTCATACGAAGCTGCATATGTCGGATCGTCCTGGCCTGTCAACCGGGCGCGACGCGGAAGCCCCATGCGGACCCCCGAACATGAAACCGCCCGGCCCCTCGCGGGACCGGGCGGCCAAGCCGGCCCCCGGAGGGGCCGGCGTCTGCTGTCCCGGACTACTCTCCGCGCAGGGCGGCGAGGATCTGCAGGATGTAGAGGAACAGGATGATGAACGATCCGATCAGCTGGCTGGCGCCGAACACCGCGAAGCGGGTGACGTCGTCGTCGCTGGCCGTGGCGTAGTACATCTCCTTGATCTGCTGCGTCTGGAACGCCGTCATGATCGAGAACAGGCCGACCACGGCGAAGCTGATCAGCAGGTGCAGGCCGGTGTCCTGGAAGAAGATCATGTTGACGATCATCACCAAGAGCACGCCGATGATCGCCATCATGGCGAAGGCGGCGATCGGGCCGAGGTTCCGCTTGGTGGTGTAGCCGTAGAGGCTGAGACCCGCGAACATGGCGGCGGTGATGAAGAACGCCCGCGCGATCGTCGACACCATGGTCGGGTCGAGCAGATAGGCGGTGATCGTCGGCGCGATCGCCACGCCCCAGAGAGCGGCGTCGATCCAGAAGACGATCTGCGCCGTGGCCACGGACTTCGTCATCATCATGCGCGGGGCGATGAAGCTGAAGATGATCCAGGCGATGAAGAAGATCAGGTAGAAGCCGCTGTTGATCATGCCGATCACGAGCTGCGGCTGCGATGCGAGGAACAGGCACACCGCGCCGGCCAGCGCGAGGCCGCCCGCCATGTAGCTGTAGACCCGCAGCATGTAGGCGCGGAGGCCTTCGTCGACCGCCGCGTTGTCCATCGTGTTCACACGGCTGTTCGCCGTAATCGCCCATTCCTGCTGGCGACGACCGAAACCGCTGTTTCGTCCCAAGGCCATCGTCATCCCCTTTTCGAGAAGCCCGTGAAAGCTTGCATGGGGCCGATGCCCCAATCCGGCACCAATATTGGTAAAGCCGTTCAATGATTCAACGAAATTCGGACCTTAGCGTGACGGAATCGACGATCTACCCGCCGGCCGCACCTGGAGAGTGCGCGCCGGCCGCGAATCATTCGTTCCGGAGCAGCGGCGCGGCCCGGGCGCTGAGCGCCCGCCAGGTGCCAACCATGCCGAGCGTGAGGGTGATGACCAGCGCCACCGCCAGCGTCGTGGCGATCGGCCAGCCGAGCCAGATCCAGTCGGCCTCCATGACGAAGGTGATGACGCCCCAGGCGGCGACCGTGCCGATCACCGCGGCGATCGCCGCCGCCAGCATGCCCAGCAGCCCGTACTCGACGAGGAAGGCGCGCACCACGTCCCAGCGCGCCGCGCCCAGCACCTTGAAGATCACCGCGTCGTAGGTGCGCCGCTTGTGCCCCGCCGCCATGGCGCCGCCGAGCACCAGCGTGCCGGCCGCCAGGGTGACGATGGCGACCACGCGGATGGCCGCGCCAAGCTGGCCCAGCAGCTCCTCCACCGAGGCCAGGATGTCGCGCACCCGGATGGTGGTGACGTTGGGGAAGGCGTCGTAGATCGCCCGCTCGAACAGGGTGTCGCCCTCCGCCGTCGTCTGCACCGTCGCCATGGAGGTGTGCGGCGCGGCGGCGAGCGGGTTGGGCGAGAACACCATGGTGAAGTTGACCGTGCCGTTCTGCCACTCGATGTCGCGGATGGAGGCGATCTCCGCCTCGATGTTGCGGCCGAGCACGTTGACCGTGAGGCGGTCGCCGACCTGGGCGCCGAAGGCGCGGGCGATGTCCTCGTAGATCGAGATCAGCGGTGGACCGTCATAGTCCGCCGGCCACCATTCCCCGGCGACGATGGTGTAGCGGTCGAGCGCCGGCTCGGTCGCGTAGGTGACGCCGCGATCGCCGGAGATGACCCAGTCCTCGTCCGGCGCGACGATGGCCTGGCGGGCCGGAATGCCGTTGAACGCGGTGATCTGGCCGCGCAGCGACGGCACCATCACCAGGTCCTCGACCCCGGGGGTCTCGGCGACGATCTCGCGCAGGCGCTCCTCCTGGTCGCGCTGGATGTCGATCAGGAACATGTCCGGCGCGTTGGCCGGGCGCACCTGGTCGACCTGCCGGCTCATATTGCCCTCGATCAGGGCGATGGCGACCAGCACGGTCAGGCCGATGCCGAGCGACAGCAGGATCATCGGCGTCGGCGTGCCGGGCCGCGACAGGCTGGATAGCGCCAGGCGGAGATCCGGCCGGCGCGGCCGCGGCAGCCGCTTGATCAGCCGGATCAGGCCCTCGGCGAGCAGCCGGAAGACGATGAAGGCACCGATCGCCCCGGCCACGAACCAGGCGGCGAAGTCCGGCCGGTCGGCGGTGGCGATGGCGAGCCCGGCCAGCAGGGCGGCGATGCCGCCAATGGCCAGCAGGTCGGCGGCGCGCGGCCGGCCGCCCGGCGGCATCACCGCGGCGCGGAACAGCGAGGAGGCCTTGAGCTGCCGCGCCTGGGCGAGCGGCCAGAGCGAGAAGGCGAGTGCCGTCAGCGCCCCGAACACAGCGGCGAGCGCCAGCGCGTCGGGGTAGACGCCGACGCTGATCTCGAGCGGCAGCACGCCCGACAGCAGACCCGCCCCGCCGACCATGACGAGCGCGCCCAGCACGATCCCCGCCACGACGCCGAGCAGCGCCAGCACGCCGACCTGGATGAGGTAGAGCGCGAAAGTGGTGCCGCCGGTGGCACCCAGGCATTTCAGCGTGGCGATGGTGGCGAGCCGACCCTCGATGAAGGCGCGCACAGCATTGCCGACGCCCAGCCCGCCGACCAGCAGCGCCGTCAAGCCGACCAGCACCATGAAGACGCCGAGCCGGTCGATCACCCGCTGCACCTGCGGCGCGGCCTCGGTGTAGTCGCGCAGGCGCCAGCCGGCCTCCGGATGCGCCTCGGACAAGGTCGCCATCGCCGTAGCCGCGTCGCCCTCGGGCAGGCGCAGGCGGTAGTGCCAGTAGATCAGCGAACCGGGCTGGATCAACCCGGTCTCCTCGAACGCCGCATGGGTGAGGATGATGCGGGCGCCGGAAAGCAGGCCCTGGGAGGCGGCGTCGGGTTCGAAGGCGATGGCGTCGCGCACCTGCAGCGTGGCCTCGCCCAGCGCGATCTCGTCGCCGATCGCGAGGTCGAGCTGGTCGAGCAGGCTCGGCGCCACGACGACGCCGTGCCGGCCATCGACCTCGGCGATCGCCGCGTCGAGCGCCAGCCCGGTCTCCAGCCGCAGCGCGCCGTAGAGCGGATAGGCATCGTCGACCGCCTGCACCTCGACCCGGCCGAGACGGCCGCCAGGCGCCTCGATCATGCCGCGTGCCCGGGCGATCGTCGAAACCGTGCCCAGCGACCGCAGGCTGGCGATCTCCGCCGGGCTGGCTGGCTGCAGCGCCAGGCGCGCCTCGATGTCGCCGCCGAGGATGGCCCGGCCGTCATCGCGCAGCGAGGCATCGATGCCGCTTTTCAGCGAGGTCACCGTGGCGATGGCGCCGACGCCGACGACCAGGCAGGCGAGGAAGATGCCGAAGCCCTTGAGGCCGGTGCGCAGCTCGCGGCGCGCCCAGGCGAGGACGGTCGCGGTCACCGGTCGCTACTCCGCCGCCGTGCGGTCGGCGGCGGTGTCGGCCGCCGCGTCGGCGTCGACGATCCGGCCGTCGACCAGCCGGACGATGCGGTCGCAGCGCCGGGCGAGCGAACGGTCGTGGGTGATCAGAACGAAGGTGGTGCCGCGCCGGCGCGCCAGGTCGAACATCAGCGCGATGATCTGCTCGCCGGTCTCGACGTCGAGATTGCCGGTCGGCTCGTCGGCCAGCACGATCGACGGCGCCGGCGCGAAGGCGCGGGCGAGCGCGCAGCGCTGCTGCTCGCCGCCGGAAAGCTGGGCCGGATAGTGGGTCAGGCGGTGGCCGAGGCCGACTGATTCCAGCGCCGCCGCCGCCGCCTCGAAGGCGTCGTCGCGACGTGCCAGCTCCAGCGGCACGGCCACGTTCTCCAGCGCCGTCATGGTCGGCACCAGGTGGAAGTTCTGGAAGACGATGCCGACATGCCGGCGGCGGAAGCGCGCCAGGTCGTCCTCGCCCATGCGCGCCAGGTCGTGGCCGGCGACGGTGACCGTGCCCGATGTCGGCGCCTCGAGGCCGCCGATCACCATCATCATGGTCGACTTGCCGGAGCCCGACGGGCCGACCACGGCGATGCGCTCGCCGGGGCCCACCGCCAGGTCGATTCCGCGCAGGATGTTGACGCGGCCGGCGGCGCTTGCCACTTCAAGATGCACGCCGTCGAGCCGGATACTGTCGCCTGTAGCGTTGGACGCCTCGCCCATGCCTTCCATGTCCTCAGCCATTCGTCCTTCGCCCCTGCCCGTCCGGGCCGTCGATCGCGGGCCGGTGTCGTGCCCTGGCGGTTCGCGCATCATGCCGGAAGAAGTCCCCGAGATCGGCGCTGCCGGGAGCGGCGAGACGCCGATCGACCGGGCTTCACATGGCCGCTTGGCCGCGAATGTCCAGCCCGCGCTTACAACATTTTACAGAAGGTCGGCAGCCATCCTGCTCACGGCGACGCTGGTCCTGGGCGCCACGCCGGCCTGGGCGGAGCCGGTCCGCCTGATGGTGCTGGGCGACAGCCTGACCGCCGGCTACGGCGTGCCGCCGGAGGACGGCTTCACCAGCCAGCTGGAGGCGGCGCTCGACCAAGCCGGCCTCGATATCACGGTGCTGAACCATGGCGTCTCCGGCGACACCACGGCCGGCGGGCTGGCGCGCCTCGACTGGGCCCTGGCCGACGCGCCCGACGCGGTGATCGTCGAACTCGGGGCCAACGACATGCTGCGCGGGCTCGATCCGGCGGAGGCGGAGGCCAATCTCGACGCCATGCTGGACCGCCTGGCGGGGCAGGAGGATCTGCCGGTGCTGCTCGCCGGCATGCTGGCCAGCCCGAGCTGGGGTGCCGGCTACCAGGCCGAGTTCGACGCCATCTTCCCCGCGCTGGCAAGCCGCCACGAGGTGCCGCTCTACCCCTTCTTCCTTGAGGGCGTGGCCGGCGACCCGGCGCTGAACCAGCCGGACGGCCTGCACCCCAACGCCGCCGGCGTGGCGGCGATCGTCGAGCGCATCACGCCGGTGATCGTCGACTGGCTGGCAGCCGAGGGGTTGGCGGACCCCGCCACTTAGCGCTATTCCCTGATGCCGTCCCTCGCGGCGCGGAACAGCATCCGCCACGCCGCCCCCTTCCCGATTCACCGGAGACCGCCGCCCATGGAGACCCGCCGTCTCGGCCGCACCGATGTCGAGGTCACCTCGATCTGCCTCGGCACCATGACCTGGGGTTCGCAGAACACCGAGGCCGAGGGCCACGAACAGATGGACTACGCCCTCGACCAGGGCATCACCTTCTTCGACACCGCCGAGATGTACGCCGTGCCGCCGAGCCCGGAGCACACCTTCCGCACCGAGGCGATCATCGGCAACTGGTTCAAGAGCCGGGGCACCCGCGACCGCGTCTTCCTGGCCTCCAAGATCATCGGCCCGGCGCGCGGCACCCCTTGGGTGCGCGAAGGCAAGAACCGACTGGACGAACCCAATATCCGGGCCGCCGTCGAGGGCTCGCTGACGCGCCTCCGAACCGACGTCATCGACCTCTACCAGCTGCACTGGCCGAACCGGAAGTCGGCGATCTTCGGCCAGCTCGGCTGGTCGCCGGACCCGGACGAGGACTTCATCGCGCCGGAGGAGACCCTGGGCGCGCTGAAGCGCCTGGTCGACGAGGGCAAGATCCGCCAAGTCGGCCTCTCCAACGAGGGGCCGTGGGGCGTCATGGCCTTCCTGCGCGCCGCCGAGCGCGAGAACCTGCCCCGCGTGGTCTCGGTGCAGAACGCCTACAACCTGCTCAACCGCTCCTTCGAGGCGACGCTGGCCGAAGTCGCCTGGCGCGAGAATGTCGGGCTCCTGGCCTACGCACCGCTGGCCGCCGGCACGCTGTCGGGCAAGTATCTCGACGGCAAGGTGCCGCCCGGCACCAGGCGCGAGATGGACGGGCGCAAGTCGCGCTACGACACGCCCAATGCCGACGCGGCGGTCCGGGCCTACATGGACGTCGCCGCCCGGCACGGCCTCGACGTCTGCCAGATGGCCATCGCCTTCGTGGCGCGGCAGCCCTTCGTCACCTCGACGATCATCGGCGCCACCTCGATGGACCAGCTCAGGACCGACATCGCCGCCCGCGAGGTCAAGCTGTCCGATGAGGTGATCGAGGAGCTGGAGGCGGTGCACAAGCGCTACACCTATCCCTGCCCGTGACCCCGATCCGGTAACCTGCCGCCCGTGATCCGTGCGGGCCGGCCGGAGGTGCCATGCCCCGCGTCTTCATCGCCGTCGATCTGCCCCAGCCGGTGCGCGACCGGCTGGCCATGCTGCGCGGCGGCATTCCCGGCGCCCGCTGGGTGCCGCCGGAGAACTACCACCTGACCCTGAAGTTCCTCGGCGAGATCGACCATGGCGCGATCGAGGACGTGATCGCCGCGCTGGCCGACCTGGTCATGCCCGGCTTCGCCGTCGCGATCGACGGCGTCGGCCATTTCGGCACCGAGCGCAAGCCCTCGGTGCTGTTCGCCCGGGTGGCGCGGTCGGACCTGCTGCAGCGCCTGCACGACAAGGTCGACCGGGCGACCGTGGCGGCCGGGCTGCCGCCGGACGACCGCAAGTTCGCGCCGCATGTCACCCTGGCCTATCTGCGCCAGGCCAACATCGCCCGCCTCGCCCGCTGGCAGCAGGAGAACAATCTGCTGCGCGTCCCCGACATCCCCGTGGCCCGGGTCGATGTCGTGGAGAGCCACACCGGCGGCGAGGCCAGCCACTATGTCAGCCTGGCGGAGATTCCCCTGCTGGCCTGAGCCAGAGCCTGAGCTTGGGCCAGGCCCCGCCGGCGTTCAGTAGGACCAGAGCGAGGCGTTGTAGATGCCGGCGTCCAGCGTCGTGTCGCCGCCGACATGGCCCTCGGCGAAGACCGGCGGGAAGTCGTAGCGCCCGGCCATGGCGCCGACCTCGTTGCGGTGCAGGAAGTTGTAGCGGATGTCGCCCTGGAACTGGCTGACGGAAAGGCCGTTGCGCGGGTCCCAGCTGCCCTGGCCGGAGACCTGCGGCGAGAAGCCGCCGGGCAGGTTGGGCCCGGCCTGGAACTGGAAGTCGATGCGGTCGCCCTGGTGGATGACGTCGAAGCCGCCCCAGGGCGTGCGCACGGAGAAGCCGGAATTGAGGCCGGGGATGGCGATGCCGAACTGCGGCAGCTCCTCCGAGCAGTCATAGGTGCTGGCGAAGGGCTGGCCGGCCTGGCAGGCGAGCAGGGCGTCCTGCTGGGCGATCTCGCAGTTGATCACCTGCACCCGGCCGATGATGCCGGGCGGGCAGGTGTTGAGGCAGTCGAAGTTGACCGCGCAGTAGCTGCGGTCCGGCTGTGGCCATGCCGTCGCGCCGCCGCCCAGCCCCGCCCGCTGCATGCCGACCAGATAGGTGGGATGGAAGGCGAGCTCGCGGTGGATCGCCGACAGGATTTCCGCCGCCGCCGCGGTGTCGCCCTGCGCCGCCAGCACCTCTGCCAGATGCAGCCGATGCAGCATCAGGGCGTCGTCGAGCCCCACCGCCGTCTCCAGCGCCTGGCGCGCCGCCGCCAACCCCGGCCCGCCCTCGCCCTGGCGGTCCATCAGATAGGCAGTCTCGCCGAAATTGGCGTGGAAGGCGGCGCGGGAGGGGTCGATGCCGCGCGCCGCGTCGAACAGGGCGAGGGCCGAGGGCAACAGCGGCCCCGGCGCGCCGCTCTCGAAGTCGATGGCGTCGAGTTCGGCCAGCACCACGCCGAGATTGTTGAGCGCGACCGGATCGACCGGGTCGCGGGCCACGGCGCTGGCGAAGTACCAGGCGGCGGGGATCAGCTGGCGCTGCATCAACGCCACGTTGCCGAGCGTGAGCGAGGGCCGTTCGTTGGCGGGGTCGCCGAGGAAGGTTTCCGGCCCCGGGTCGAAATCCGGCGGCAATTGAGTCTCGCTCCAGGCCATGGTCGCGCCGGCGATCTGCAGCGGCGAGCCGCCGAAGGGCACGTCCGCCGGCGCCGGAGCGGGCTCGGTCTCCGGCGCGGGGGCCGGGGCCGGTGCTGGCTCAGGTGAGGGTTGGGGGGCCGGCGCCGGTTCGGGCGCGGGTGCGGGGTCGGGCGCGGGCGCGCTCTCCCCGGGCTTGCCGTCATCGGCGGGCGGTGCCGGATCCTTCTGGGCCAGCGCGGCCGGCATGGACACGAACAGGCAGACCAGCCCGGCGGCCAGCATGCGCCGGATGAGCGGGACCGACGGCAACATCGTCCTTCTCCCCGAAAGGACACAGAGCCCCGCGACTATAGCACGGGTCCGCGGCGGAAGGGCGCGCCGGATTCAGTCCCCGGAGTGGTCGCCCACCAGCACCTCGCGCTTGCCGACATGGTTGGCCCGGCTGACCACGCCCTCGGCCTCCATCTGCTCGATGATGCGCGCCGCCCGGTTGTAGCCGATCTGCAGATGGCGCTGCACGAAGCTGGTCGAGGCCTTGCGCTCGCGCGCGACCAGGGCGACCGCGCGGTCGTAGAGCTCGTCGCCGCTGCCGCCGGCCTCACCCCCCTCGTTGCCCAGCATGGCCTCGAAGACCTCCGAGCCCGGCTCGTCCTCCAGCACGCTGTCATTGTAGTCGGGCTCGCCCTGCATCTTCAGATGCGCCACCACCTGCTCGACCTCGGTGTCGGCGACGAAGGGGCCGTGCACCCGGGTGATGCGCCCGCCGCCGGCCATGTAGAGCATGTCGCCCTGGCCCAGCAGCTGCTCCGCCCCGCCCTCGCCCAGGATCGTGCGGCTGTCGATCTTCGAGGTGACCTGGAAGGAGATGCGGGTCGGGAAGTTGGCCTTGATGGTGCCGGTGATGACGTCGACCGAGGGACGCTGGGTGGCCATGATCAGGTGGATGCCGGCGGCCCGCGCCATCTGCGCCAGGCGCTGGATCGCCGCCTCGATGTCCTTGCCGGCGACCATCATCAGATCGGCCATCTCGTCGACCACCACGACGATGTAGGGCAGCTCCGTCAGGTCGATGGGCTGGTCCTCGAAGACCGGCTTGCCGGTGTCGGCGTCGAAGCCGGTCTGCACCCGGCGCATCAGGGTCTCGCCCTTCTCCTTGGCCTCGCGCAGGCGGGCGTTGTAGCCCTCGATGTTGCGCACGCCGAGCTTGGACATCGCCCGGTAGCGATCCTCCATCTCGCGCACCGTCCATTTCAGCGCCACCACCGCCTGCTTGGGGTCGGTGACCACCGGGGCCAGCAGGTGCGGGATGCCGTCATAGACCGACAGCTCCAGCATCTTCGGGTCGATCATGATGAAGCGGCAGCGCTCCGGCGACAGCCGGTAGAGCAGCGACAGGATCATCGTGTTGATCGCCACCGACTTGCCCGAGCCGGTGGTGCCGGCGACCAGCAGGTGCGGCATGCGCGCCAGGTCGGCGATCATGGCCGTGCCGCCGATGTCCTTGCCGAGGATCAGGTTCAGCTTGCCGCCCTGGCGGGCGAAGACCGGCGCCTCCAGGATCTCGCGCAGCAGCACGAGGTCGCGGTTGGCGTTGGGCAGCTCGATGCCGATGACGTTGCGGCCGGGCACCACGGCGACGCGCACGCTGATCGCCGCCATGGAGCGGGCGATGTCGTCGGCGAGGCCGATCACCCGGCTCGACTTGGTGCCGGGCGCGGGCTCCAGCTCGTAGAGCGTCACCACCGGCCCCGGGTTGACCTTGACGATCTCGCCCTTGACGCCGAAGTCGCGCAAGACCGTCTCCAGCATCGCCGCGTTGGCGCTCAGCGCCTCGTCGCTGATCTTGGCCGTGCGCCGCGTCGGATCGGGCGCGGCCAGCAGGTCGACGGGCGGCAGTTCGTAGCCGCTGTCGGGCATCAGGTCGAGCCGCGACTGCCGGCTGTCGGCAGCACGCGCCGGCGCGGCGCGGCGCGGCGCGGCCGGAGCCGCCGGCCGGGGCGGCGGCGGTGTCTGCCGGGCCGCCGGCTGGCTGGCGCGTCCGGCCACCCGGGCCTCGCCACCAGGCGCGACGACCACCGGTTCGCTGGAATCGAAGGCATCGAGCGCCGGCAGGTCGAAGGCGTCCGCCTCCATATCATCGGGGAACGGGCTGTCGTCGGGAACGGCCAGCGGCGTGCGGCCGTGCATGGGCCGGGCGCGGCGGCGCCAGAAGGCGAGCCGGAGGCGCCGGCGCGGCGTTGCCGGGCTTCGGGCTGGTGCGCGCGCGCGGTCCTCGGCACGTCGGGCCCGTCTCGCCTGGACGCGCTGCGCGACCCAGGCGGCACCGACCAGGATGTAGTGCCAGGCGAGCCGCATAAGCCAGATCGCGTGGCGCACCAGCCAGTCGGTGACGAACCAGGCCCAACGCGCGGTCAGCGCGAGCAGCCGGCGCCATTCCTGCCAGCCGAGGCCGAGTGTGGCCACCAGCGCGGCGGAGAAGGGCAGCAGCAGCAGCAGCGTGAACCAGAGGGGATCGAGCCAGCCGACATAGGGCATGGCCTGCTCCGCCAGCCAGCCCATCATCAGCGAGCCGACCGCGCCGCCGAAGGAGTACATGCCCGCCCAGGCCTCCGGCGCGGCGAAGGAGGCCAGCATCGCCGCCCCGAGCGGCAGCAGCGCCACGAAGCCGGCGAGCCGCGCCCAGGCCGCGCCAAGCGGCCGCCGGCGCCACAACCGATAGGCCCAGACCAGCGGCACCGCCACGAACAGCCAGGCGGCGCCGCCCAGGGTCTGGATGAAGAGGTCGGCGGGATAGGCGCCGAGCGCGCCCAGCCAGTTGCGCACCGCCGTACCGCTGCCGGCGCGGTTCCAGGACGGGTCGTCGGCATGATAGCTGAGCAGCGCCGCGGCGATGGCGATGGCGACCACGCACAGCACCAGCCCGGTCAGTTCCCGCATGCGGTACTTCAGGAACTGCGACAGCGATTCCGGCAGGAAGGCGGCGCGCTGGCCGCCGCGCGACGCTGTCCGGGCCGGACGCCGGCCGCCGCGCAGGGTGGCGGTACGGGACATGACGCTCAGCCTCCCGTCTCGTCGCGGATGCGCGCCAGGATCGGCGCGGCGCGGCCCAGCGCCTCGGCGATCACGCCGGGCTCGTGCACCAGGGCGATGCGCACAAAGGGCGCTCCGGGGTTCACCCGGGCGCCGTCGCGCTCCTCCTCCAGCGCCAGATAGCCGCCCGGCAGCACGCGCACCCCGGCCTCGCGCCACAGCGCCTCGGCCGCCCGCACGCCGTCTCCGGCATCGAGCCAGAGGAAGAAGCCGGCCGCCGGCCGGGTGACGGGCACATGCGGCGACAGCGCGTCGAGCGCGGCGTCGAACTTGGCCCGGTAGGCCGCCCGGTTGGCCTCGACATGGGCGTCGTCGGCCCAGAGGGCGGCGGCGGCGGCCTGCACCGGCAGCGGCATGGCCGCCGCGGCATAGCTGCGCACCCTGCCCAGCAGGGCGAGCAGGCGGGGATCGCCGGCGACGAAGCCGGCCCGCAATCCAGCGGCGTTGGAACGCTTGGAGAGCGAGTGGAAGACCAGCAGGTTGTCGAGCGCCCCGCCCGTGGAGCCGCCAGCGCCCTCGGCCAGGCTGGCCGCCGCCTCCAGCGCCCCGACCGGCGGGGCGGCGTCCCAGATCTCGCTGTAGCACTCGTCGACGACCAGGATGAAGCCGTGCCGGCGCGCCAGGCGCAGTGCCCCGGCCAGCCTGCCGGCATCCGTCACCGCCCCTTGCGGGTTGGTCGGATGGGTGAGGAACATCACCGCCGTGCGCGCCAGCAGGTCCGGGGAGAGACGGTCGAGATCGGGCAGGAAGCCGTCCTCCTCCCGGCAGGGCATCGGCACGACGTCGGCATGGGCCAGCAGCCCGCCGCCGCGATAGGCCGGGTAGAACGGGTTGGGCACCAGCACGGCCGGCCGCTGCCCGTCCCGGGAGGCCGGCACGAAGGCGAGGGAGACCAGGAACAGGCCCTCGCGCGTGCCCGACAGCGCCAGCAGGCCGTCCGCCGGGTCGACCAGGGCGCCGGCCGCGCCATAGCGCCGGGTGAGCCAGTCCGCCGCCGCCCGGCGGAACGCCTCGCTACCCGGGATCGGCGGATAGCGGTTCCAGCCGTCGGCCGCCGCCGCCATCGCCTGCAGCGCGAAACCGGGGATCGGATGCTGCGGTTCGCCGATCGACATGTTCACCGGTGTGGCTCCTGGCGCCGCCCCCGACGTCACCCCCGGTGCCACGGGGTCGAGCAGGGCGCGCAGGCGCGCGAACGGGTAGTCCGTCAGCCGGTCGATGTCCGGGTTGACGGGGAAGCCGGGCGCCTCTTGGCTTTCCTGCGGCATGGCCATGGGTCTGATCATCGTTTCCGGAGCGGCGATCATGTCGGCGACAATAACCGCGCGGTTCGCGTCGAACAAGGGTTGCCTGCTTAATCTTACGCGAGTTTCAATGACTTCGCAGTTATTCTTGCGCTTTGGTATGAAAATTGTGCCCTTGATGGTCTCCGAATGGCCGGCGGCATCGAGCAGCCGGGGACCGAGGGCGGGGAGGAGTGGCCATGGATCAGCCGAAAGACGCGTCGCCCGGCCCGGGGATGGCCGAGGCGCGCTGGGGCAAGGCGCCGCCGGCGGCGGAGGACCGGCGCCTGCTGGACGACGCGCAGCGCCCGGTCACCGACTGGATGCGCGTGGTGCGCATCGGCCGCGAGCTGATGCACGGCTTCGCGCTGTTTCGCGACGTCCGGCATTGCGTCACCGTCTTCGGCTCGGCCCGCTTCGCCGAGGACAATCCGCACTACCGGTCGGCGCGGACCCTGGCCCGGCGCCTGGGCGAGGCCGGCTTCCCGATCCTCACCGGCGGCGGTCCCGGCCTGATGGAGGCGGCGAACCGCGGCGCCCGGGACGCCGGCGCCCTCTCGATCGGCTGCAATATCCAGCTGCCGCGCGAGCAGCACCCCAACGCCTATCTCGATCGCTGGGCGGAGTTCCGCTACTTCTTCGTGCGCAAGCTGATGCTGGTGCGCCATTCCTGCGCCTTCGTGCTGATGCCGGGCGGCTTCGGCACGCTGGACGAGTTCTTCGAGGTGCTGGTGCTGATCCAGACCGGCAAGATCCACGACTTCCCGGTGGTGATGATGGGTCGCGACTTCTGGCGGCCGCTCACCGACTTCGTCGAGAACGGCCTGCTCGCCGCCGGCACGATCAGCGCCGCCGATCTCGACCTGGTCCGGCTGACCGACGACGTCGACGAGGCGGTTGGCCACATTCTCGCCACGACCAACCCGCCGAGACGGCCCGGCGCGTAGGTCCGGCCAGCAAGTCCCGACCGTACACAAGAAAACCCCGGCTCCGCTGGGGGAGCCGGGGTATCGAGGTGAGGAAACGCCGGTGGCCGCCCTCCAAGGGGAAAGAACGGCCCCCGATCCGGTCAGGGTGTCAGCCGGCCGTCAGACCCGCTGCGAACCCTGGCCGAATTCCGGATAGGCCTCCATGCCGAGCTCGGCCCGGTCGAGGCCGAGTTCCTCGTCCTCCTCCGAGGCACGGATGCCGATGGTGACCTTCAGCACCAGCCAGACGACGGCGCTGGTGACCACCATGAAGGCGCCGATCGCGGCGATGCCGGTGATCTGCACGCCCAGGTCGCCGCCGCCGAAGATGCCGACGGCGAGCGTGCCCCAGATGCCGGCCACAAGGTGGGCGGAAATGGCGCCGACCACGTCGTCGATCTTCAGCTTGTCGATGATCGGCACGGCGACGACGACGAGCGCGCCGCCGATGCCGCCGATGACGATCGACCAGATATGCACCAGCTGATCCGGGCCCGCGGTGATCGAGACCAGGCCGGCGATGGCGCCGTTCAGCGCGAAGGTCAGGTCGATCTTGCGGAACAGGATCTGGCTGAGGATGGTGGCCGCCACCACGCCGGCCGCCGCGGCCAGGTTGGTGTTGGTGAAGACGATCGCCATCCAGGCGGCGTCCGCGGCCGAGCCCAGGGCCAGCTGCGAGCCGCCGTTGAAGCCGAACCAGCCGAGCCAGAGGATAAAGGTGCCCAGCGTCGCCAGCGGCAGGTTGGCCCCCGGCATCGGGTTGACCGAGCCGTCGGGATTGTACTTGCCGCGCCGCGCGCCGAGGATCACGGCGCCGGTCAATGCCGCCCAGCCGCCGACCGAGTGCACGATGGTCGAGCCGGCGAAGTCGGAGAAGCCCATCTCGGCCAGCCAGCCGCCGCCCCAGGTCCAGGAGCCCTGGATCGGGTAGAGGACGCCGGTGAGCACGACGACAAAGATCATGAAGGGCCAGAACTTGATGCGCTCGGCCAGCGTGCCCGAGACGATCGAGGCGGCGGTGGCCACGAAGACCATCTGGAAGAACCAGTCCGACATGGTGGAATAGCCCACCTCGTCGGTGATCAGCAGCGTGGTGAGCGCGGCGCTCGCCGCCTCGTTCGCCGCCGCGAGGGCCGCGGCATCCTCGGAATCGACATCGCCGAGCGCGCCAACGGTATCAAGCAGCGCCAGCTCCGACCCGCCGGTGTCGTAGAGCAAGGAGAAGCTGCCGATCCAGCCGGTCACGTCGACATACATCAGCGAATAGCCGATGAGGTAGTACATCATGCCGGCGATGCCGTAGAGGACGATGTTCTTCAGGCAGATCGTCGCCGTGTTCTTGGTCCGCACCAGGCCGGATTCGAGCATGGCGAAGCCGGCCGCCATCCACATCACCAGCGCGCCGTTGATCAGGAACGAGAAGGTGTTGAAGACATAGGCGGATTCGTTCGAGACGGTCGTCGCCGCCTCGGCATCCTGGGCCAGGGCCGGGTTGGCCAGCGCCAGCCCCGCCAGGCCGGCGGCGCCGCCGGCCAGCAGTAGTCGCTTCCAGACAGTCATGGGATTACAGAGCCTCCGCATTCTTTTCGCCGGTGCGAATGCGCACCGCCTGCGCGATCTCCAGGACGAAGATCTTGCCGTCGCCGATGCGGCCGGTGTTCGCCGATTTCTGGATCGCCTCAACGACGCTCTCCACCATCTCGTCACCGACCACGACCTCGATCTTCACCTTCGGCAGAAAGCTGACCGCGTACTCTGCCCCGCGATAGATCTCGGTCTGACCCTTCTGGCGACCGAAGCCCTTGACCTCGCTCACCGTCAGCCCCTGCAAGCCCAGCTGGGTGAGCGACTCGCGCACCTCGTCGAGCTTGAACGGCTTGATTATGGCCATCACTAGTTTCATCGGTTGCTTCCCCTCATCTCCTTTAGCGCGTCCCCGACGCCACACGCCGGGTGGGGGTTGGTCCTCACGGGACGTTCCGCGTACCGGGGTTGGGAGAATCAAGAACCGTGCCAGTTTGTGTGCGGCGCAAAAAAGACCGCGCGGTCAGCGAAATTCCCGCGCCATTGCCTTACCTTTGAACCGTGGAATTGCATAAAATTTGATCAGCGGCGGCGTAGTGATGTTTTTTTATGCAGCTTTATGACCGAAAAGCGTCATCGGGTCGCGCGCCGGCCCCGGGGCTGGACAGGCCGGGCGATCGGGCGCATCTCCACGCCAGGAGCACGCTGGCAAAGGGGCATGGAGGCATGGCCGGACGGGACGAGTTGAGAACCGACATCGCCATCGTCGGCGGCGGCCTTGCCGGCCTCACCCTGGCGCTCGGCCTGGGACGCGCCGGCATCGGCGCCGTGGTCGTCGACCGGGTGCCGCTGGAGACCATGGCCGCCGCCCCCTTCGACGGGCGCAGCACCGCCATCTCCTTCGGCTCGCGGCGCATTCTCGAGCGGGTCGGTCTGTGGCCGCGCGTCGCCGGCGAGGCCGAGCCGATCCTCGACATCCGCATCGCCGACGACCGCCAGCCCCTCTATCTGCATTTCGACCACGACGAGATGGCCGACCGTTCGGGCGGCGAGCCCTTCGGGCACATCGTCGACAACCGGGTGTTGCGCCAGGCGCAGTTCGACGCACTGGCCGAAGCCGAGGGGGTGCGCCACCTGGCGCCGGCGACGGTGACCGGCATCGCGCGCGGCGACACCGGCGTGGTCGTGACGCTGGCGGATGGCCGGCGCATCCGGGCGGACCTCGTGGTCGGCGCCGACGGCCGCCGCTCGGCCGTGCGCGAGAGTGCGGGCATCCGCACCAGGGGCTGGGCCTACGACCAGCACGCCATCGTCGGCTGCCTGACCCACGAACTGCCGCATCATGGCCTGGCGCTCGAGCACTTCATGCCCGAGGGTCCCTTCGCCGTCCTGCCGATGACCGACGATCGCGAGGGGCGGCACCGATCCTCGCTGGTCTGGACCGAGACGCCGGCGCGCGCCGATCACCTGCTGGCGCTCGACGACGAGGCCTTCGACCGGGCGCTGAACGAGCGGCTGGGCGACTATCTGGGGTCGGCGCGCATGGCCTCGGCGCGCTTCCGCTATCCGCTGACGCTGATCCACGCAAGGCGCTATGTCGACCGGCGCCTGGCGCTGATCAGCGAGGCGGCGCACGGCATCCACCCGATCGCCGGCCAGGGCCTCAATCTGGGTCTGCGCGACATCGACCTGCTGCTCGACCTCGTGGCCGAGCGGGCCCGCCTCGGGCTCGATCTCGGCGACCCGGACATGCTGGCCCGCTACGAGGCGCGGCGGCGTCCGGACAACACCGCCATGGCGGTGACCACCGACCTCCTCAACCGGCTGTTCTCCAACCGTATCGGCCCGGTCAGGCGGCTGCGCGGCCTGGGGCTGGAGGCGGTCGGCATGCTGCCGCCCCTGAAACGCTTCTTCATGGCCCAGGCGATGGGGCTGAGCGGCCGCGAGGCTCCCCGCTGGACTGGCGGGCGGGCCGGGCGCGACTGACACCGCAGCCGCGGCAGCCGTGGGATAGGCCGCTCGCACCGCCATCAAGCTGCAATCTGCCCTAGCCTCCCAAGGCCTGCTGCAGTGCCTGCAACGGATCGAGGCCGGCGGGTCCCTGCAGCATGATCGATCGCAGACGGATGGTCACGCCCTGGGTATTGGCCAGGGCGGTGCCGACTGCGACCACCGTCGTGCTCGACCGCGGCTGGACCCGGACGGTGAGGTCACGATCACCGCCCAGCGGCACCATGTCGTACCGGATCATATCGTTGCCGAAGCAGGGTTGGCCGCCACACTGGGCGGACGGATCGACCGCGCATTCCGGTCCTGCCGCCTGCTGGTTTCTGGCGCAGCGAATGTCCCAGCGGAAATCGCTCCGCTGGCCGCCATAGCCATAGGGATTGCCGAAGACCAGGCGATAGCCGGTCAGTGCCCAGCCGGGGGCGAGGCTGCCGCCGGTGAGGAAGGTTGCGCGGCAGGAAGGGTTCGGCTGATTGAATCCGAATGGCCAGTTCGCCGAGACGACCGCCCCCGCCACGGTGCAGGTGGCGTTCGACACGGAGTACGGTGCCGCCTGGGTTTGCAGACCGCGCTGTTGACCGAATGCGACCGCCGTGGCGCCGTCGATGATGTAGATCTCGGTTGCCTGCGGCGGTTGCGGCGAACCGGCCCCGGGCGGCTGCGTCGGCGGCTGCGTCGGCCGCTGCACCTGATAGAGGCAGACGGGCTGGCCGGCGGCCGTACGGCCGGTTTCCACCGTACCCGGATTGCATACACAACCACCGCCCTGCGCGCTGAATTGCGAATTCGGCCCGCACTGAATCTGCAAGGTCGGTGGCGGCTGCAACTGCGCCGGTCCGCAGGTCAGACGGCCCTGTCCGTCCTGTCCGGTGGCCACGAGGCCCTGCTGACACTGGCAGCTCTGGCCGCCGGGAGCCGGTACGGTCCCAGTGCCGCAGACCAGCTGACACTGGCCGCTCGTCGTGCTGGGCACAAGGTAGGGTGCCGGGCAGTCGGCGGGCGGCGGCGGTTCCACGGCCTGGGACACCACGCCCGCCGACGACATCAGGTCGGGCGGGAAGGTATTCGGCGGATAGCCCGGTAGCAGGGCGATATTCTCGTACGACCCCACGGACAGGGTGACGGAGGGACGGTCCGGCGTCTCTCCGAAGCCGGCGTTGCGGAACAGCTGCCAGGTGCCGCGCACCACCCGCACGGCCGCCACCCGGTTGTCGAAACCGATGCGCCCGAAATCGGGCTCGCTCTGCGTCAGCGCGCGGTAGGACTGATTGCTCGCGAAGCCTGCATTGTCGAACAGGAAGATGAGCGCGGTCGGCGGACCGCCGCCGTCGAGCAGTTGCACGGCCGAGAGCCGGTCGCCCGGAAAGCTGCCGCCAGATGCCGCCTGGATGTTCTGGCATCCTGGATGGGAGCCGGGTGAGGCGTCGAATGGCGGGCCACTGCCGACCCCGTAACCGGCATCCCTGAAGAACCGCCAGGTGCCGGCCAGCACGCGAAAGCTCTCGGCGTCGTTGTCGAATTCCTGCGCGCTGCCGAGCTGTGGCTCGGAATAGATGAGGGTGCGGTATTCACCCTGGCAGTCGGCCTGGTCGAAGAGGCGCAGTTCGCCCATTGGCGCCTGCGCCCGGGCGATCCCGGTCAGCGCCACCAGGCAAAGGAACAGCAGGGTGATCGCCCGTCCGCCAGTATGCATGCCAACCTCCTTCGACAGTCTCCCTCCCGATCCCTGGCGCGTCGGCGTCAGCCGGGGAACCGACAGGGATCGAACATCTCCCCGATCGCCAACGGCGCGCCGCCCGCGTCCGCTTCCCAGCCGGCCAGGGACCGCTCAATCGATGCCTGCAATTCCGCGGCGGCGAGCCAAGGGTGGGCTGGGTCGAGATCCAACCCGTTCGCCGTGAGGAGTTCGGCCCAGCTGAGCCGCGCGCCGGGCGTGATGCCGATCGCCGCGGCGGCCGCCTCGTGGCGTTGCTGCGCGGCCATCACCGCCTCACGGTAGACCGACGCCGCCGGACAATCGCCGCCAGCCTCCAGGCGCCCCTCGGCAAGCTGTCCGGCAATCGGCATCAGGTCGCCCCAGGACATCTGCACGCTCGTCCGGTGCGCCTGGAAAAGCCGCTGCCCCCAGCCGTACCGCGTCAGGTCGTCGGCGGCCAGGACAACGCCATCCTCGCCATCCGACAGGCGCAGGTCACCGCCATCGAGAGCCACGAGGATCTGGCCGCCATCGAACAGCCAGGCGTGCCTGTCGAGATCGCCGGGGCGGTCTCCCGGCTGGCCGAAATAGATGAAGCTCTCGACGGGAAGCTCGATGACGGGCTGGCGCACGGTAAAGGCGTCGCCGTCGGGTTCGAGCCGCCCGGCGGCGCGGACCGTCAGAGGGCCCGCGCCGGAAACCACGGCTGGGAGAAACCGTTCGGCCAGACTCTCGACGGGGATGCCGCCGACCTCGGCCTGATAGGTCCACATCGGCTCGGCAGCCATGGCGTGGAGCGCATCGAGCGCCGACGCCGGAACCGCGTGGCGCATGATCAGGTAGCCGATTTCCAGGCGATCACCGTCCACCCTGGCGGACAACAGCACCGGCAGGTTGGCGCCGGTCCGGAAACCGGAAATGTCGTCGGTCGACACGAAGCCGCCCGCGGGCATCTGCGACGCGGCCGTCGACGTCGTGGCCAGGGTGATCACAAGCGCCAGGACGCCGCACGGCCTTCCGCGGAAGCCGGCCGACAAGCCCATCATTCCCGAGACCTCGCGGGCGAGATTGAATATGTCGCCAATCGGCGCAAGGAAACAATGTTATCTCCTGCGCGCCATGCCGAGTCCAAATGCACGCGAGCACGCGAAACGCTAACGAAGTCAATCCCGTTTTTCGCGTCTCAACGCCCATTTGACCAGCGTTCCCTCCGGCAGGGTGGAACCGGCGACGACGAGCTGGTGGGAGGCGCGCGGGGTGGCGGTGCCGAAATAGATGCTGTCCTCCAGCGACAGGTCGCCGCCGGAGACCCGGAAACGCCAGCCCACGCCCGATGGGGTGCGCAGGATCGCGGTATCGCCGCTCTGCGTCATGGCCACCTGCACCGAGGGATGCAGGTGGAAGCGGACATGCCAGCGGAAACCGCCGCGATGGCGGCCGCGCCCGGGCTCCAGGGCATCCTCGCCGCGGATGTCCTGGCCCTGGCCGCCGATGAAGATGCGCCGGCGATGGGCGATGTTGAACTCGTGGTGATAGCCCTCGTGCCGCGCCTCGATCAGCACCGTGCCCTCGCCCTCATGGCGGCCGTGCTCGATCAGGTTGCGCAGCGCCTGGCCGCGCCGCTTCACGCCGCCCTCGGGCACCAGGGCGAGCGCGTTCGTATCGCCGACCGTCACCGTGGTGTGCGCGGCGGTCGCCCGCAGCGCCTGGTGCCAGGAATAGCCGGCCTCGCCGCCGCCGCCAGGCCAGGCGCCGCAATTGACGATCAGCCGCTCGCGCCCGACCGACAGCTCGAAGGCAAGCAGGCCCGCATGGGCCGACAGGTCAACCCCGGCCGGCGGCGGCCCGCCGACATCGACCAGCAGCAGCGTGCGGTTCTGCAGCACCCGCTCGTAGCCGCTTTGCACCGCGCTTTTCACCGGCCTGCCCTTGGCGTCGGCCTGGGCCAGCACCGTGTCGATCAGCACCGGCTCCTCCTCGAAGCCGCCGTTGAACAGCGCCAGGCCGCCATCGCCGTGGCGGAAGAAGCGCAGGGCCGGCGCCATGCGGTCGATGGCCTGCTGGATCTCGTCGGGCACAGCGATGCGGAAGGCGCGCAGGGCCGCCCGCACGTCAACCAGGTGCCGCAGCACGGCGAGCAGCAGCGAGGGGTTGCGCTCGACATGCCCGCCATCGGGCAGGATCTGGTCGGGCAGCGTCGCCACCAGCGCGTCGAGCGAGGCGACCAGGATCTTTTCCTTCAGCTCCAGCGACAGGGTGCCGAACAGCAGGCCCTTCAGCGCCACGATCAGCCGGTGCCCGGCGAGCTGGCCCGGCACGGAGCGGGCGAGATGGGTGACCTGGCGGGCCAGCGAGGCGTAGATCAGCCGCTGCTGCGCGTCGTCGGCGCTGGCGCAGAAGAAGTCGTGCAGCGCCAGCCAGTTGGCCACCCGGGCGCCGAGCACGTCCGGGCGCCAGGCCAGCGGATCCCAGCGGTCGTGCTCGCGGATCCAGTCGCAGACGAAGTCGCGGGCGATGCGGCGGGCGGTGTCGCCGCCCACCGCGCGCAGGTCGCGCAGCCAGTCGAAGCCGTGCAACTGCACGAGGAAGGCCTCGCTCGCCTCCGGATCGTACCAGGGCGGGGCCTCGGCCTCGCGCGTCTCGCTGGCGAAGTGGAAGACGCCCTCGATCAGCCGCTGCCCGGCCTCGGCCGAGCCGGGCCAGGGATCGGGCGGCACCAGCGCCAGGTCGCGCGGCGCGTGTCCGCCGAAGCGCAGGGAAATGCCGTAAAGGCGGCTGCCATAGGCGAGGGATTTCAGCTTCTGGGCGAAACGCCGTGCCGCCATCGCCGCCGCTCAGCCGCGCAGACGGGCGATGTTGCCGGCATAGGCCTCCGGCCCGCCGGCGAAGCTGGCCGTGCCGGCGACCAGCACGTCGGCGCCGGCGGCCACCGCCCGCGCCGCGGTCTCGACGTTGATGCCGCCATCGACCTCGAGGTCGACGGTCCGGCCTGAGGCGTCGATCAGCGCGCGGAGCCGGCGGATCTTGTCGAGCTGGCTGTCGATGAAGGCCTGGCCGCCGAAGCCGGGATTGACGCTCATCACCAGCACCAGGTCGAGGTCGCCGAGCAGTTCCTCCACCGCCCCGATCGGCGTCGCCGGGTTCAGCGACAGTCCCGCCCGGCAGCCCAGCGAGCGGATCAGCTGGACGGTCCGGTGCGGATGCGGCCCGGCCTCCGGATGGAAGGTGATGATGTCGGCGCCGGCCTCCGCGAAGGCCGCCACATAGGGGTCGACCGGGGCGATCATCAGGTGAACGTCGAAGGGCTTGGCCGTCACCGGCCGGATCGCCTTCACCACCGCCGGTCCGATGGTCAGGTTCGGCACGAAATGCCCGTCCATGACGTCGACATGGATATAGTCGGCGCCGGCCGCGTCGATTGCCGCCACCTCCTCGCCCAGGCGGGCGAAGTCGGCCGACAGGATCGACGGGGCGATTCGGGTCTGCTGCTGCATGGCGCACCGATCTGTAAGCCAACCCATCGGCGAGGTCCAGCGGGCGCCTGGAGCGGAACACACCTTGACGGAGCCAGGGTCGGCTTCGTCCAACCGTGATCCTATCTAGGCCCGCCCGGCCGCGCGCTCAGGCGAGGCGGCGCAGCCGGGCGATGTGGAAGCCGTCGATGCCGCCCCAGCCGGCGGCGTGACAGGGCAGGGCGCGGACCTCGCCGGCCGCCGTGACGCTCTCGTCAAGGCCGCCGATCTCCGCCGCCGCGATCGGTACCCGGGCGAAGGAGGGCCGGTTGGCGAGCAGGCGGGCGATCTGCGCCTCGCCCTCTTCCGGCTCGATCGAGCAAGTGCTCCAGACGAGCAGGCCGCCGGGACGAAGCAGGCCCGCTGCCCGCTCCAGCAGTGCCGCCTGGCGCGGCACCTGCTGGGCGATGTCGGCGGCGCTCTTGGTCCAGGGCAGGTCGGGATGGCGCCGTATGGTGCCGGTGGCCGAGCAGGGGGCATCGAGCAGCACCGCGTCGAAGCTGTCGCCCGGCGCGTAGGTCGATGCGTCGGCCACCACCAGGCTCGCCGAGAGGTGCACCCGGGCCAGGTTTCGCGCCACCCGGTCGAGCCGCTCGGCGTTCATGTCGACGGCGGTGACATGGGCGCCGGCGGCGGCCAGCTGCATGGTCTTGCCACCGGGCGCGGCGCACATGTCGAGCACCCGCAGCCCGTCGACGTCGCCGAGCAGCCGGGCCGGCAGGGCGGCCCCGGCATCCTGCACCCACCAGGCGCCCTCCGCGAAGCCCGGCAGGCCGGTGACCGGCGCGCTCGCCCGCCGGATCGTGCCGCTGGGCAGCAGGCGGCCCTCCAGCCGCTCGGCCCACAGCGCGGGGTCGCGCGGGGCGGTGATGTCGAGGCTCGGTTCGACCATGTTGATCTCGGCGATGGCGCGCGTCGTCGCCTCGCCATAGGCCGCCGCCCAGCGCCGCCACAGCCAGTCGGGTGTGTTGAGGCGCGCGGCGTCCTGGCGGGCGAGGCGGTCCGGCCCCTCCCGGGCGACGCGGCGCAGCACGGCATTGACCAGCCCGGAGAAGCGCCCGCGCGCCAGGCGCTTGGCCAGCGTCACCGAGGTGGCGACGGCGGCGTGCGGCGGCACGCCCAGGAACAGCAGCTGGGCGATGCCGAGGCGCAGCAGGTGCCCGACCTCCTGCGACCGGTCGGGCAGCGGCCTGGCGAGGAAGCCGCTGACCAGCCGGTCGATCTGGCCCAGGCGCCTGAGCGTCGTGGCCACCAGTGACTGCAGGAAGGCCCGGTCGCGCGGCTCCAGCGCCAGCCCGTGCCGCTCGAAGGCTTGCGCCAGGGGCGTGCCCCGGTCGAGCACGGCGGACAGCACGGCCAGCGCGGCACGGCGCGTCGCCGTGCCGGACTCGCCGTCATCCGGCGGGATCCGGTCGACCTGGTTCATGGGACGGCGTCCGGCGGTGCCCGCAGCGGCGCCCGCTCAATCTTCCGCCCTGGCGGCGGTGGCGGCTTGCGGCGCGGCATCCCGGCTGGTTTCCCGCCCGGCCTCGAAGCCGAGCGCGGCGCCGTTGATGCAGTAGCGCAAGCCCGTGGGCTGTGGGCCGTCGGGGAAGACGTGACCGAGATGGCCGCCGCAGCGCGCGCAATGAACCTCGGTGCGGGTCATGAACAGCTTGCGGTCGACCGACGTGCCGACCGCCTCGTCGCTCGCCGGTTCGTAGAAGCTGGGCCAGCCGGTGCCGCTGTCGAACTTGGCCTCGGAGGCGAAGACGACGTTGCCGCAGCCGGCGCAGACGAAGGCGCCGGCGCGCTTCTCGTGGTTCAGCGGGCTGGTGCCGGCGCGCTCGGTGCCTTCCTGGCGCAGCACCCGGTAGGCCTCGGGCGAGAGCTCGCGCCGCCACTCGGCATCGGTCTTCTCCACCGGGTAGGACCCGGCCTTGTGATCGGATTTCGAGAAAATCGACATGGGCTTCGCTCTCAGACAGTCTCGATGGTGACCTTGTCGGCCTGGAAGGCGAGCGCGCCGGCGATCGCCCGCATCGCCGGCAGCGGGTCGTCATAGCTCCAGGCGACATCGTCGGGCGTGCCGGCACCGGTGTCCAGCGCATGATAGCTGGCCTGGCCCTTGTAGGGGCACCACGACTTCCGCGCCGAGGGTGCCAGCGCGGCCATGTCGACATCCTCGCGGGGAATGTAGAGCACCGGCGGATAGCCGGCCTCGCGCAGGTCGAGCGCCCGCTCGCTCTCGGCCAGCACCTGTCCGCCCATCCGCACCCGCACGGCGCGGCCGTGGGGCTCGACGGTGATCGGGTGGTCCGGGCCTGGTTCCTTCACGGGCCTCATCGCGTCGCTCCTTCAACCGGCTGCTGCTTCACCGCCTGAAATGGCGATGGCGGCAACCGATTGCCAGCCCGTGACGGCTTCTACCGAACCAGCGCCTCGAGCGCGGCAAGGCTTTCCTCCACGGCGGCCCCGGCGGTGTCGAGGCGGCGGTCAGCCTTGGCGTAGAGCGCCTCACGCTCCTCCAGGATGGTCTTCAGGTCCGCCATGGCCTCCGGATTGTCTGCCATCGGCCGGCGGTCGCCCTGGGCGATGACGCGGGCCATGTGCTCCTCCGGGCTCGCCGTCACCCAAACGGTGAAGCAGGAGGACAGCAGCAGGTCGAGATTGGCCGGCTCCGACACCAGGCCGCCGCCAGTGGCGATCACCGCCTTCTCGTTCTCCTGAATGATGCGCTCCAGCACGCGGCGCTCGTAGCGCCGATACATGGGCTGGCCGCCCAGCGCCATGATCTCCGCCAGGTTCATGCCGGCGTCGCGCTCGATCTCCTTGGTCAGCTCCATGAACGGCACGTCGAGCCGTTGCGCCAGCAGTCGCCCCAGCGTCGTCTTGCCGGCGCCGCGCAGGCCGATCAGGGCGATGCGGCCGCTGCGTTCCCGGGCCGTGCCGCCGCTCGCCAGCTCCGCCAGCAGGCGCCGGGCCTCGGCCAGCTTGCCGGGCTCCAGGCGCTGGGCCTGCTGCAGCAGCAGCGACAGCTCGACCGGCCGCTCCGGCTCCTCGGAGACCAGGTCGCCCAGGCTGACGCCGATAGCCTGCGCGATCTGGCGCAGCAGGATGACCGAGATGTTGCCGTCGCCGCCCTCGAGCTGGGCCAGGTAGCGTTCCGACACGCCCGACTGCCGGGCCAGGATCTTGCGGGTCATGCCGCGCCGGGTGCGCCAGGAGCGCACGCGGTCGCCGAGCTGGGCCAGATAGGCGATGTCGGCCGGGGACGGCTCGCGCCGGGCCCGCCGCTCGTTCATCGCCACGCTGCCCGGCCGCTCCGGGTCCCCTTGCGCCATGCCGTTTCCGCCTTTCTGCTTCACGCCGTCCCTATCAACGCCATCGCCACGCCATCGGCGTCAAGCGGGAGGCGGGAGTCGTTTGGCCGGACGCGTTCGGCCGAGAGGCCGGCCACCACCCGCCGAATCCAGCCGAACCACGCCGGCTCGGGCCGACTCGGGACCTCCCGCCGTACGATATGCATTATAATGCTTGATTTCGCCGTTGTATGCACTATTGTGAACTCATCCGGGAGGGCACCCGACAGCGTATCGTCTCGGTTGACCGGGCATCGCCCTGGTTGACGGGGTCAGGACAGTCGACGCAAGGACATTCTACGCAGGGGCACTGGCGAGGGGATCCGACATGGCGCTTGATATCACCATCTTCGTGGGCACGATGACCGGCACGGCCGAGATGGTCGCCGAGGAGATCCAGGATTGGGTCGAGTCGACCGGCGGATCGGCCGAGATCGTGCTGATGGACGACCTCGACGAGACCGCGTTCGACGAGGACAAGCTCTATTTCATCTGCACCTCGACCTATGGCCAGGGCGACGTTCCCGACAACGCGCAGGCCTTCTACGACAAGCTGAAGGCCGCGCGGCCGGACCTGAGCCATGTGCGCTACGGCCTGATCGGCCTCGGCGACTCCACCTACCAGCAGACCTTCGCCTTCGGCGGCAAGCAGTTCGACCGGCTGCTGGGCGAGCTTGGCGCCAGCCGCATCGGCGACGCCTTCTACCACGACGCGTCGGGCGGCGACCTGCCCGAGGAGGTCGGCCTCGACTGGTTCAAGGAGTGGGCGCCCGACGCCGAGGGCGCGTTTCGCGAAGCCGCCTGAGGGCTGACCCGCCGGCACCGGTAGTGGCACCGTCGGCCATCTCCCGCCTGATCCCGACTGAGCGGCTGGCCGAATTCTGATACAAGCTTTCTGACAAACGTTTCCGGACGGGCACGGCGCGGCCGGTACGTTCGAGGACCATCGGTTACGAGGGAAAAGGCAGACGCATGAAGCTGCTGAACTATGTGGGGGGCGACTGGATCGAGGGGCGTGGCGACGGCGCCCCCCTGATCGACCCGGTCACGGGCGAGACCCTGGCGACGGCCTCCAGCGAGGGCATCGATTTCTCCGCCGCACTCGCCTTCGCGCGGCGGACCGGCGGACCGGCGCTGCGCGCCCTGAGCTATGGCGAGCGGGCCGCCCTGCTCGGCCGCGTCGCGGAGACGCTGGGCCAGCGGCGCGACGCCTATTTCGAGATCGCCCGGCGCAATTCCGGCAACACCAGGACCGACGCCGCAATCGACATCGACGGCGCCATCGGTACCGTGAAATTCTACGCCCGCCTGGGCCAGGGCCTCGGCGAGGCCCGGCACCTGGTCGACGGCGACCTGATCCGGATGGCCAAGGATCCGGCCTTCCAGGCCCTGCATGTCGGCACCCCGCGCCGGGGCGTCGCCATCCACATCAACGCCTTCAACTTCCCGGCCTGGGGGCTGTGGGAGAAGGCGGCCGTCGCCCTGCTGGCGGGCGTGCCGGTCGTGGCCAAGCCGGCCACCGCCACCGCCTGGCTGGCCTGCGAGATGGTGCGCGACGTGATCGAGGCCGACATCCTGCCGGAAGGCGCGCTGTCGCTGATCGCCGGTTCGGCCGGCGACCTGCTGGACCATGTCGGCCCGCAGGACATGATCGCTTTCACCGGCTCGGCCGACACCGGGGCGCTGATCCGCGGCCACCGGGCGGTGCTGGCGAACGGGGTGCGCGTCAACATCGAGGCGGACAGCCTGAACGCCACGCTGCTCGGCCCCGACGCGGCCCCGGGCAGTGCCGAGTTCGACCTGCTGGTCAAGGAGGCGGGGCGGGAGCTGACCCAGAAGGCGGGGCAGAAATGCACCGCCATCCGCCGCATCCTGGCGCCGCGCGCGGTCGCCGGCGCGCTGACCGAGGCGCTGACGGCGCGGCTGGAGAAGACCGCCTATGGCGACCCGGCCAATGAAGCCGTGCGCATGGGACCGCTGGTCAGCAAGGCGCAGCAGGCGGCGGCCCTGGATGGGTTCGCGATTCTGAGCCGCGAGGCCGACCTCGTCACCGGCGGTGACAGGGGCCGGCCGCTCGACGCCGATCCGGAGACCGGCTGCTTCGTGGCGCCGACCCTGTTCCGCCTCGCCGACGGGCGGGAGGGCGACGCCGTCCACCGGCACGAGGTCTTCGGCCCGGCGGCGACGGTAATCGGCTATGACGGCGAGGAGGCGGCGTTCGAGACCATCCACCGCGGCGGCGGCTCGCTGGTCGCCTCGATCTTCTCCGCCGACCCGGACTTCCAGGCCCGCGCCTTCCTGGCCCTGGGCGCCAGCCATGGCCGGCTCTACTGCGTCGACGCCGGTGACGCGGAGGCGGCGACGGGCCATGGCATCGTCATGCCGATGTGCCTGCATGGTGGGCCCGGACGGGCCGGCGACGGCGCCGAACTCGGTGGCGTGCGGGGGCTCGCCTTCTACCACCAGATGACCGCCCTCCAGGGACCGGCCGCGACGCTGCAGTCCCTGGCCGAGAGCGGTGCAAGGTTGGGCTGACGGGGGTCGGGAACCGCCACGGCGCGGCCGAGGGGAGAGAACGCGAGATGGACGCACAGACCGAGTTCAGGCAGGCCATCGCCGGCCTGACCCGCGAGATCGCCGGACGCCCGCTGGATGCCGGGCTGATGGCCGACCTCAACCGCCAGCACGGCGCCGGCAGCGCTGTCTACGACCGCCTGGCCGGGCTCTGCCGGCAGGGCGTCCGGGAAGGCTGGCTGGCCGACCGCGAGGCAGGCGGCATCCGCTATGGCCGCTACATCAAGCCCGGGCCGGAGACGCACGGCTTCTCGGTCGACGTCGTGGAGATGGACGATGTCAAGGGTCCGCATCACCGCCATCCGAACGGCGAGATCGACCTGATCGTGCCGCTGGAGCCCGACGCCGCCTTCGACGGCCACGGCGCCGGCTGGCTGGTCTACGGCCCCGACACCGCGCACCATCCGACGGTCAGCCGGGGCAAGGCGATCGTGCTCTACCTGCTGCCGGAGGGCGCCATCGAGTTCACCCGGCCGGGCTGAGCCGGGGCGCCCTTGCGGCGCGGATTGCTTTAGGCTTAAAAAGTTCGTATGGCCAACAATAAGTCGGCCGGGGCACGGCCCAGGCCGGGGGAGGGTCCAGGAATGAACGCGCCTAGCGGGATCGCGACGACGGCCAGCCTGCCGGCGGGCTACTACAATGCCGCCCTCGACCTGCTCGACCGCAACGTGGCCGAGGGCCGCGGCGACAAGGTCGCGGTGATCGACGACGCCGGCCGCTACACCTATGGCGACCTGACCGCGCGCGCCAACCGCTTCGCCAACGCGCTGAGCGATCTCGGCATCCGCCGGGGAGAGCGGGTGCTGCTCGCCCTGCACGACAGCGTCGACTTCCCCACCGCCTTCCTCGGCGCCATCAAGGCCGGCATCGTGCCGGTCTGCGTCAACACGCTGCTGACGCCGAAGGATTTCGACTTCATGCTGGAGGATACCGGCGCCACGGCGCTGGTCGTCTCGCAGGCGATCCTCGGCCAGTTCACGCCGATTCTCGACCGCCACCGCCCGGCCGATGGCGGCATGCTGCAGCACGTCGTCGTCTCCGGCGCGGCGGACGAGGGCGCGCTCACCGTCGAGGCACTGCTCGCCAGCGCCCCGGCCCAGCACCAGCCGGCCCTGACCGTGGCCGACGACATCTGCTTCTGGCTCTATTCCTCCGGCTCCACCGGCACACCGAAGGGCGCGGTGCACATCCATTCCAGCCTGATGCGCACGGCGGAGCTCTACGCCCGGCCGATCCTGGGCATCACCGAGGACGACGTCACCTTCTCCGCGGCGAAGCTGTTTTTCGCCTACGGGCTTGGCAACAATCTGACCTTTCCCTTCGCGGTCGGCGCCACGGCAGTGCTGATGGCCGAGCGCCCGACGCCGGCCGCCTGCTTCAGGCGCCTGACCGAACACAGGCCGACCATCTTCTTCGGCGTGCCCACCCTCTACGGCGCCATGCTGAGCGGCCCCGACATGCCGTCACCGGACGATCTGGCGCTGCGCCACTGCGTCTCGGCGGGCGAGGCCCTGCCGGCCGACCTGGCGCGACGCTGGAAGGAGCGTTTCGGCGTCGACATCCTCGACGGCATCGGCTCCACGGAGATGCTGCACATCTTCATCTCCAACCGCCCCGGCGACATCGCGCCCGGCACCTCCGGGCGGCCGGTGCCGGGCTACGAGGCCAAGCTGGTCGGCGAGGACGGCCAGCCTGTCGCGCGGGGCGAGATGGGCGAACTGTTCGTCGCCGGCCCCTCGGCCTGCATCATGTACTGGCGCAAGCGCGAGAAGAGCCTCGACACCTTCCACGGCCGCTGGACGCGTACGGGCGACAAGTACCTGGAGACCGAGGCCGGCCACCTCGCCTATTGCGGGCGCGCCGACGACATGATGAAGGTGTCCGGCCAGTACGTCTCGCCCTTCGAGGTCGAGGGCGCTCTGGTCAGCCACCAGTCGGTCCTGGAGGCCGCGGTGGTGGCGCACGAGGACGCCGACGGCCTGATCAAGCCGCGCGCCTTCATCGTGCTGCGCGAGGGCATCGCCGGCAGCGAGGATCTGGCGCGGGCACTGAAGGACCACGTCAAGGCGCAGATCGCGCCCTACAAGTATCCGCGCTGGTTCGACTTCGTCGACGAACTGCCCAAGACGGCGACCGGCAAGATTCAGCGCTTCAAGCTGCGCCGGCTGGACAAATGAGCGTGGATTAATGGGCGGGGGAATGGTTGAGTAGCCGTCCGTACACCGCCACAGTGTGGCGGCCGCGACCGTAGCACGCATCGAACCGGAGGCCCCCAGAACCGGGGCTTGCGTGAACTGGGAGGAGTGAAAACAATGAAGTCAGTCTTGATCGGGACCGCCGCCGCGGCAGCCCTCGTCGCCGGCAGCGCCATGGCGCAGGATACGCCGATCCGCATCGGCCTGATGCTGCCCTATTCGGGCACCTACGCACAGCTCGGCGCCAACATCACCGACGCCATGCAGATGGCCATGGAGGAGCGCAACAACGGCGGCGCGGAGATCGAGTATGTGCAGCTCGACAGCGAGGCCGATCCCTCCGCCGCGGTGGAGAACGCCCGCCGGCTGATCGACCGCGACCAGGTCGACATCCTGGTCGGGCCGGTGCATTCCGGCGTCGCCATGGGCATGGTCCAGGTGGTGCGCCAGACCGGCACGCCGCTGATCATTCCGAACGCCGGCGTGCATGCCGCGACGCGCGAGCTCTGCGCCCCCAACATCTTCCGCACCTCGTTCTCCAACTGGCAGCCGGCCTATCCGTCCGGCTTCGCCGCCTACGAGGCCGGCGCCCGCACGGCGGTGACGCTGTCCTGGGACTACGGCGCGGGGCATGACGCGACCGGCGGCTTCGCGGAGGCCTTCACGGAGGCCGGCGGGGAGGTGGTGGAGCAGCTGTTCCTGCCCTTCCCGGACACCAACTTCCAGCCGCTGCTGACCCAGATCGCCTCGATCAACCCTGACGTCGTCTTCGTCTTCTTCGCCGGCGGCGGCGCGGTGCAGTTCCTCAACGACTACGACGCGGCCGGCCTGCACGGCACGATCCCGCTCTACGGCTCGGGCTTCCTGACCGATGGCGTGCTCGATGCGGTGGGCGAGGCGGCCGAGGGCGTGCTGACGACGCTGCACTACGCCGATGGCCTGGACAACGAGGTCGACGGCCCGTTCCGCGAGGCCTTCGAGGCGCGCACCGGCCGGGCGGCGGACGTCTATGCCGTTCAGGGCTACGACACCGGACAGCTGATCGCCCAGTCGCTCGAGGCCGTCGGCGGCGACATCAGCGACCTCGACGCCTTCCTGGAAGCCATGGGCGAGCAGACGATCGCCAGCCCACGCGGCGAGTTCACCCTGTCCGACGCGCACAACCCGATCCAGGATATCTACCTGCGCGAGGTGCGCGACGGTCAGAACGTGATGATCGGCGTCGCCTACGAGGATCTGGCCGATCCGGCGACCGGCTGCACCATGTAAGCCGCCGCTCGACCCCGGTCACGCGTTCCGTCAGGCGTCCGGTCAGGCGACCGGACTGACGGGCGTTCCGACCGCGACGGGGCCGGTCCGGCGGCGCCAGCCCGCTGCCCGAACCGGCCCCGTTCGCTTTCGCCCACCCCGATCGCTTCACGAAGGCAGGAATCGCCGTACAGGGTCCGCCCACGGTCACGCCCATGAGCTTCGACGTCTTCACCGATCCGGCCGTCCTGCTGATCCAGCTGCTGAACGCGATCCAGCAGGGGCTGCTCCTGTTCCTGATCGCCAGCGGGCTGACCCTGATCTTCGGCATCATGGGCATCATCAACCTGGCCCACGGCGCCTTCTACATGGTCGGCGCCTACATCGCCTACGTGGTCGCCGCCGATCTCGGCAGCTTCTACCTGGCCCTGCCCGTCGGCATCGCCGCCGCGATCGTCATGGGCGTGCTGCTGGAGCGCTATTTCTTCCGCTTCTTCTACGCCCGCGACCACCTCTACCAGGTGCTGCTGACCTTCGGCCTGATCATCATCTTCGACCAGCTGCCCGGCCTGTTCGTCGACCAGGACACCCACCGCGCGGCGATGCCCGAGGCGCTCGACTTCTCGATCCCGCTGTTCGGCGTGCAGTCCTATCCGGCCTACCGGCTGGCGATCTCGATCGTCTGCATCGGCGTGGCGCTGGGCCTCTACTGGCTGATCGCCCGCACCCGCCTCGGCATGATGATCCGGGCCGGCGCCTACAATCGCGAGATGGTCCAGGCGCTCGGCATCAACATCAACGTCATCTACACCGCCGTCTTCGCCCTCGGCACCGTGCTGGCGGTGCTGGCCGGCCTCCTGGAGGCGCCGGTCGCCTCGGTCGAGCCCGGCATCAGCGGGCGCTATCTGATCATCTCCTTCGTCGTCGTGGTGATCGGCGGCATCGGCTCGGTCAAGGGCGCCTTCTTCGGCGCCCTGCTGATCGGCCTCGTGGACACCTTCGGCAAGGTGATGGCGCCGGACGTCGCCGGCATGGCGATCTACGTGCTGATGGCCGGCGTGCTGCTGTGGCGGCCCACGGGGCTGTTCGGGAGGCCGGTCTGATGGCCCACGCCGCGCTGCCCCAGGCCAGGGTCGAGACCAGCCGGCCGATCACCGTGCTGCTGCTCCTCGCCATCGCCTTCCTCGCCGTCTTCCCCTTCATCGGCTCGAGCTTCTACGTCCAGCTCGGCACCAAGATGATGATCTACGGCATCGCCGCGATGAGCCTGAACCTGCTGGTCGGCTATACCGGGCTGGTCAGCCTGGGCCACGCCGCCTTCTTCGGCATCGCCGCCTATTCGCTCTATCTCTTCACGCCGGGCTTCACCGGCGCGTCGCTCTACTGGTCGCTGCCGGCGGCCATGGCCGTGGCGGGGCTGGCGGCGCTGGTGATCGGCGGGCTGTCGCTGCGGACCAAGGGCATCTTCTTCCTGATGGTGACGCTGGCCTTCGGGCAGATGGTCTTCTTCCTGTTCCACGACACGCCGCTCGGCGGCAGCCCGGACGGCGTCTTCCTGAACGCGCCGCCGTCGACGGCGCTGCCCGGCACGGGCGAGATCGTGAACCTGACCCAGCGCTACCAGCTGGTCGAGGGCGAGCGCGCCGCGCCCTACAACCTCTACTTCTTCACCCTCGTCGTCATGGTGCTGGTCTACCTCTTCCTGCGCCGCCTGCTGGCCTCCCTGTTCGGACGGGCGATCCAGGGCATCCGGGTGAACGAGCACCGCATGCGCGCGCTGGGCTTCCCGGTCTACCGCTACAAGCTGGCGGCCTTCGTCATCGCCGGCGCGCTGGGCGGGCTGGCCGGCTATCTCTGGGCCATCGAGGGCGGCTTCGTGAACCCGGAACTGGCCGGCTGGCACCTCTCGGCGGAAATCCTGCTGATGGTCATCCTCGGCGGCATGGGCACGCTCTACGGCCCGATCCTCGGCGCGCTCGCCTTCGAGGGCCTGCGCGAACTCTCCGAGCTGGTGATCCTGTGGTTCCTGGAGGCGACCAACGCGGCGGGCCTGACCGCCGTCGACGCCCCCCGCCTGGCCAGCGAGAACTACCTGCTGGTCGAGGGCGCGGTGATCATCCTCATCGTCATGGTGCTGCCGCACGGCCTGGCCGGACTGCTGGAGAGCCTGACCGACCGGCTGCGCCGCGGGCGCCGCGCCCCACCGGTCGCCGGCGGCAGGGCCGATACAGGGCGGCGGACGGCATGAGCGCCATCCTGCGCACCGAGATGCTGACCCGCATCTTCGGCGGCCTGACCGCCGTCAAGGACGCCAGCCTGGACTTCCCCATGGGCGTGCTGCACGCCGTCATCGGGCCGAACGGGGCGGGCAAGACGACGCTGATCAACATGCTGTCGGGCGACCTGAAGCCGAGCCAGGGCCGCATCCTCTATGACGGCCGCGTGGTCTCCGGCCTGCGCGCCGACCAGCTCTCGCTGCTCGGCATCGGGCGCAGCTACCAGAAGACCAACATCATGCTGGAACTGCCGGTGCTGGAGAATGTCCGCCTGGCGGCCCAGTCGCGGCTGACCCGGCCGATGCGCTTCTTCACGCCAGCCGCCCGCCGGCTGGACCTGGTCGAGAAGGCGCGGTCAGCCCTGGCGCGCGTCGGGCTGACCGGGCGCGAGACCGTCGAGGCCTCCGCCCTGTCGCATGGCGAGCAGCGGCAGCTGGAGATCGCCATGACGCTGGCGACCGAGCCCCGGGTGATGTTGCTGGACGAGCCGCTGGCGGGCATGGGCCCGGAGGAGACCGGCCGCATGGTCGAGCTGCTGCAGGGCCTGACCCGGGACCACGCCGTGGTGCTGGTGGAGCACGACATGGACGTCGTCTTCTCGGTCGCCGACACGCTGACCGTGATGGTGAACGGCCAGGTGCTGGAGAGCGGGCCGCCGGAGCAGATCCGCGCCAGCCGCGCAGTGCGCGAGGCCTATCTCGGCGAGGACGAGATCGATGCCTGACCATCCGCAGCCCGGCAAGGCCACCTCCCGACCCGGTCCCGACGCCGGCGCCGCCATCCTCGAGGCGATCGGCGTGCATACCTTCTACGGCGCCAGCCACATTCTGCACGGCGTCGACTTCCGCGTCGGCCGCGGCGAGACCGTCGGCCTGATGGGCCGCAACGGCATGGGCAAGTCGACGCTGATCCGGACCATGCTGGGGATCGTTCCGGCGCGCGAGGGCCGCGTCCTGGTCGAGGGCGACGACCTGACCGGCCGGCCGCCGCACCAGATCGCCCGGCGCGGCATCGCCTACGTGCCGGAGGGGCGCGGCATCTTCGGCAATCTCACGGTGCGCGAGAACCTGGAGATGTCGGCCCGACCGTCGCCGGAGGGCCGGCGCGACTGGACCTTCGAGCGGGTGATGGAGACCTTTCCGCGCCTCGCCGAGCGGCTATCGAATGGCGGCGATCAGCTGTCGGGCGGCGAGCAGCAGATGCTGGCCATCGGCCGGGCGCTGATGACCAACCCCAACCTGCTGTTCCTCGACGAGGCGACGGAGGGCCTGGCGCCGATCATCCGCCAGGAAATCTGGCGCATCATCCGGGTGGTTCGCGAGACCGGCATCGCCACGGTCATTGTCGACAAGAACGTCGCCGCGGTCAGCGCGGTCACCGACCGCAACGTCATCCTGGTCAAGGGCCAGGTGGTCTTCGAGGGAACCGGCGCCGATCTGGCCGCCGATCCCACGATCAAGGAACGCTATCTCGGAGTCTGATCGTCCATGCCCGTCACCACCGTTCTCGGCCATCGGCTGGAGTATGAGCGCGTCGGGGCCACCCGGCCCGGCATGCCGCCGCTCGTCCTCCTGCACGAGGGGCTGGGATCGATCGCCCTGTGGAAGGATTTCCCGCACAAGCTGGCCGACGCGACCGGGGCGGAGACGGTCGTCTTCTCGCGCTACGGCTATGGCAACTCCGATCCGCTCACCGGCAGGCGCGGCGTCGACTACATGCACCGGGAGGGCCTGGAGGCGCTGCCCGCCTTCCTCGACGCGCTCGGCATCGAGCGGCCGGTGCTGATCGGCCATTCCGACGGCGCCTCCATCGCGCTGATCCATGCCGGCGGGACGAACCGGCCGGTGACGGGCCTGATCCTGGAGGCGCCGCACGTCTTCGTCGAGGACCTGACGGTCGACAGCATCGCCCAGGCCAAGACCGTGTACGAGACCACCGACCTCCCCCGGAAGCTCGGCCGCTACCACGCCGACGTGGACAACGTCTTCTGGGGCTGGAACGACATCTGGCTCGATCCGGACTTCCGGGCCTGGAACATCGAGGAATACCTGCCCCGGGTCACCGTGCCGGTGCAGATCATCCAGGGCGAGGACGATGAGTACGGCACCGTCGCCCAGTGCCACGCCATCGAGGCGCAGACCGGCGGCCCGGTCGAGACCGTGCTGCTGCCCGATTGCCGCCATTCACCGCACCGCGACCAGGAGAAAGCGACCTTGCAGGCGATGACCCGATTCGTTTCCCGACTGGCGGAGGAACAGGCGGCGTGACCGGCGAGACGAACGCGGCGCTGCGCCTGGCCGACCTGCCGATCCCCGCCAAGGGGGCGATGGTGGAAGTGGCCGAGGGCGTGTTCTGGCTGCAGATGCCCCTGCCCATGGCGCTCAACCACGTCAACCTCTGGGCGCTCGACGACGGCGACGGCTGGTGTCTGGTCGACACCGGCATGGCGACCGGGGAGATCAAGGGGTTGTGGGAGGTCCTGCTCGGCGGCCCGCTCGCCGGACGCCCGGTCAACCGCATCATCTGCACCCATTTCCATCCCGACCACGCCGGTCTCAGCGGCTGGCTCAGCCGCCGCACGGACTCGGCCGTGTGGATGTCGGAGATCGAGTGGAACCGCGCGCGCTTCGCCTCGACGCTGCCGCCGGAGGAGTTCGTCAGCGGCCAGGGTACGCTGTTCCGCGAGAACGGCCTGCCCAGCGAGACGCTGGACCGCCTGGCGGCGAAGGGCAACGTGTTCCGCGGCCGGGTCGAGCCCATTGTGGAGACCGTCACGCCGATCGGCCATGGCGACACCCTCCTCATCGGCGGCCGCGCCTGGCAGGTGCGCACCGGAAGCGGCCACTCGCCGGACCATTGCTGCCTGTGGTGCGAGGAGGCGGGGATGCTGATCACCGGCGACCAGATCCTGCCGAAGATCACGCCGAACGTCTCGGTGATGTGGTTCGGCGACGACCACGACCCGCTGCAGCAGTTCATCTCCAGCCTGCGCCGCTTCGCCTGGGTGCCGGACGAGGCCCTGGCGCTGCCCGGCCACCGCCAGCCCTTCACCGGCGTGCGGGCGCGCCTCGACGAGTTGATGCACCACCACCAACTGCGCCTGAACGAGGCGCTGGAGGCGCTCGGCGACCGGCCGAAATCGGCCAACGACCTTCTGCCGGTGCTGTTCCGGCGCGAGCTCGACGACAACCAGATCGTCTTCGCGCTGGGCGAGTCGCTGGCCCATCTGCGCTTCCTGCAGCACCAGGGGCTGGCCGAGCGGGTCAGCGGCCCCGGCGTCGACCGCTACCGGGCGACGGGCGGACAGGTGACCCTGCCTCCGGCGACGGAGCAGGCCGCATGACCGCCTTCATCGTCCGCCGGCGGGTCCGCTTCGAGCATTGCGACAGCGCCGGCATCGTCTTCTATCCGCGCTATTTCGCGATGTTCAACGCGCTGGTGGAGGACTGGTTCAGCGACGCGCTCGGCTACAACTGGGGCGAGATGCATCTGCGCGACCGCCGGGGCGTCCCCATGGTCGACATCCACACCCGCTTCCACAAGCCGAGCCGGCTTGGCGAGACGATCGCGCTGCACCTGACCCTTCGCCGCATCGGCCGCAGCGCCATCGACGGCCGCATCGACATCTTCGGCGAGGCGGACGATTTGCGCGTCGAGACCGATTTCACCGTCGTCTACAGCGATTTCGACCGCATGCGCTCGGCCCGGATTCCCGAGGCGCTGGTGGAGAAGATGCGCCCCTATCTGGCGGCGGAGACGGTCGGCTGAACGGACCGGCGAGGCGCAGCGGGGCGCCCGGTCGGGCTGACGCTCAGGCGGGCTGACGCTCAGGCGGGCCGCACCTCGACCCGGGCCGGCGAGATCGTCGCCGCGAAGGCATCGTCGCCGACCCGGCCCTTGACCCACATGCGGCCGCGATCGGGATCCTTGCGCACCTCGTTGATGTCGAGCTCGCCCTCGTCGCCGGATTTCGCGGTCGCCTCGCGGGCCGGCTGGCTCAGCAGGGAGGTGAGGACGGCGTTCAGCGCGTCGTCCTCGAGCGCGATCAAACGGGCAAATTCCGACTGGTTCATGGCTTGCCTCCTTCCGGACAAAGCCCGCGCCCGCCGCCTCGTCCCCTCGGCCGGGCCGTCAGCCGGGCCGTTAGCCGGCCGAACGCAACGGGGCCGAAATCAGCTGGACGCGTGACAAACATCACTTGGTCGCGCCCCGGGAGCGTGTAAACCTCCGAGATGAATGGACAGGCGGCGACGCCGTGCCTCGAAGGCGCCGGCTCCCGCCGCCCGGGTTCACCGCAGGAGGTCAACCGATGCAGGCTGCAAAGCGCGCATCCGCGCCTCGGATCGGCGCGACGTGGATCGGACCGATCCGGTCCGGCGCCGTGGGGCTTGCCGCGCTGGCCGCGGCCGTCCTGGCGCCGCCGGGCGAGGTGCGGGCCCAGTCCGGCACCGCCATCGGCGCGGCGACCTATGTCGACGTGTCGGCCTATCGCCGGGCGCAGACCACGGCGCCGGTCAACCTGGCGCTGCGCGACCCCGTCTTCTCCCGCGATTTCGTCGGCACCGCACCGGGCGGCGGGCTCTACGTCACCTTCCTCGACGGCACCACGCTGACCGTGGGGCCGGACGCGGAGGTGGCGCTCGACCAGTTCGTCTTCGATCCCGACCGCGCCTCGACCTTCGCCATCGGCCTCAACCGCGGCATCATGCGCTTCGCCTCCGGGGTGATGCCGGAAAGCGGCGTGCGCATCGTCACGCCGGTGGCCTCGCTGGGCGTGCGCGGCACCGTGGTCGACAGCTATGTCGACGCGGCCGGCCGCTCGCTCTTCCGCCTGCAGTCGGGCGCCGTGGAGATCAGCAACGCCGCGGGCACCAGCAGCGCGCTGATCACCAGCGGCTGGGCCTTCGTGGCCAGCGCCACCGCGCCGGTCGCAACCGGCACGGTCGACCGGCCGATCCCGCAGCTGGTCGCCGAACTCGGCCTCGATCTCGGGCCCTTCGATGCCAGCATCTTCCTCAACCTGGTCGCCCGCACGCCCTTCGTCCGATACGAGGATTTCGCGGCGATCCCGGCGATCGGCCCCGGCGCCCTGACCGATTTCTCGAGCTTCTGCGGCCGGGCCGCCACGGCCGGGTCGGCGGCGATCGCCTGGAGCGCCTACTGCACGCCCGAGGAACTGCCGCAGCGCAACGACGATCCCTCCGACCCGCAGCCCCCGCCGCGCGACGACAACGGAGACACCAGCTTCAACTGATCGGTTCGCGGCGCCTCAGTGCTCAAGGCGATGGCGACCCGCGTTCCGATTTCCGGACGATTTCCCGCCGATTTACGGATGAATGCCGACGAAGGCATATGCTACCCTCGGCATGACCGATAGTGACCAGGCGCTCCCCCCGCCGACACGCACAGTCCGAGGATCTTTTCCAATGCGAGTTTCCCACCTCGTCGCGGGCGCCTTGATCGTGCTCGCGGCCCTGGCTGCGCGGCCCGAGGCCGCGCCAGCCCAGGATCAGGACCAGAATCAGGCCCAGAATCAGGCCGATACCGGCCTCGACGGCGCCATCGGCGCCGCCAGCCGGGTCGAGACATCCGCCTTCCGCAGCCCGACCGGCGCCGTCGAGCGGCGCGACCTGCTGGTCGAGGACCCGGTGTTCGCCGAGGATCTGGTGGGCACCGCCGTGACCGGGGGCCTGCGCCTGCTTTTCATCGACGGCGCCGAGCTTACCGTCGGGCCGGGCAGCGAGGTGGTGCTGGACCGCTTCGTCTACGACCCGGACGCCGCGCCCGGCCTCGACGTCACGCTGTCGCGTGGCGTCATGCGCTTCGCCTCCGGCTTCATGCCCGAGGACGACATCGCCATCCACACGCCGCCGGCGACGCTGGGCATTCGCGGCACCATCGTCGAGATTCTGACCAATGGCAGCTGGGTGATCGTGCGCGTGCTGGAAGGGGGGGGAGAGATCGACGGCGTTCTCGCCACCGCCGGTCAGTACATCTACGTACCGTTCGCCGGCGCCGAACCGCAGGTCGGACCGCTGCCGCTCGGCGGCTTTCCGCCGCTCCTGTCCCAGTTCGGCCTCGACTATCCGCTCGACGAGCTCGCGCTCTTCCTGCGCCAGGTCGGCAATCGCGGCTTCCTGGACCTGGCCGAACTGCTGGAACTGCTGGAGCAGGAGCCGCTGCGCCATCTCTGCGGCCGCAATGACAGCGCCGGCTCGGCCGAGGCCGACCAGGACTCCTACTGCGGCATCGTGCAGGTCGGCGGTGGCGGCAATGACGACGATGAGGACCCGACCCCGCCGCCGCCGCCGCCACCCCCGCCGCCCGATGACGACTATGACTGCGATGTCTACTGCTTCTAGGCACGACCGATCGACGAGCCTCCCGCCCGGTGTGGGCAGGGGTTACCAACGGCCGTAGCCTTTTGGCGGTAGGGAGGGGCCTTCGGGTCTAGGCAAGGGTCGCCCGGGGCAGGCAGTCTGTCGAATCGGGCCGAAGGCCGGCGACAACAGGCTGACGACGAGGGGAGGGAGCCGGCGCGTGCGTCGATTGCGGCTGTTCGATACGCTGGTCGGCCTGCTGCTGCTGACCCTGCTGCTGGCCCTCCGCGCGCTCGACCCCGCGCCGCTGTCGGCCCTGCGCGCCAGCGTCTTCGACTTCTACCAGCTGATCGATCCGCGCGACTACGAGCCGGTGCCGGTGCGCATCATCGCGCTCGACGACGCCAGCCTGCAGGAGGTCGGCCAGTGGCCCTGGGGCCGCATCGAGGTGGCCCAGCTGGTCGACCAGCTGCGCGCCTTCGGCGTCGCCGCCATCGGCTTCGACGTGGTCTTCTCCGAACCCGACCGCACGGCGCCGCAGCAGCTGATCGACCAGTGGCGCGGCTACGACATCCGCGAGGACAGCCTGGAGGCGCTGAGCCGGCTGCCCGACCCGGACACCATTTTCTCCGTCGCCATCCGCCAGGTGCCGACGGTGCTGGGCTTCGCGCCGATCCCGGAATCGACGGCGGCGCTGCCGCGCGTTCCGGCCGGCTTCGCCAATGCCGGCGCCTCGCCGGTCGGCATCGTTCCGTCCTTCGCCGGCGCCACCACCCCGGTGCCGCTGCTGGAGGGCGTGGCGGCCGGCACCGCCGCCCTCGCCGTGGCGCGTGCCGGGCAGGGTGGCACCATCCGCCAGGTGCCGCTGCTGCTCGACATCGGCGACACGGTGACGCCGACCCTGGGTGTGGAGACCCTGCGCGTGGCGCTGGGCGCCAGCACCTACGTGACCCGCGCCACCGACGCCTCGGGCGAGGCCGGCGGCGACGTCGACCCGCAGCTCGTCGCCCTGCGCGTCGGCCCCTTCGACGTGCCGACGACCGGCGATGGCGGTTTCTACGTCCACTATACCGAGCATGTGCCCGAGCGCTTCGTGCCGGCCTGGCGGGTGATGCGCAGCGACCCCAGCGATCCCGAGCTGCGCGCGTTGCTCGAGGGTCATCTGGTGCTGGTCGGGGCGACCGCGGCGGGCCTGCAGGATTTGCGCGCCACGCCGCTCAACCCGTTCGAGCCCGGAGTCACCATACACGCCCAGGTGATCGAGCAGATCCTCACCCAGCACTATCTGATCCGGCCCGACTGGGCGGACGGCGCGGAACTGCTGACGCTTCTGGTGATGGGCCTGGTGTTGGTGGTGGCGCTGCCCCGGGCGGGCGCCCTTACCAGCGCCATGATCGGCGGTGTCAGCGTGCTGCTCGCCGTCGGCGCGTCCTGGTACGCGTACAGCGAGGAGCTGTTCCTGCTCGACGCCGTCGGGCCGTCGCTGACCGCGCTGTCCCTCTACATCGTGCTGACCCTGCTGACCTTCATCCGTACCGATCGCGACAAGGTGCGCGTGCGCCGCGCGTTCAGCCAGTACCTGGCGCCGGAACTGGTGAGCCGCCTGGCCGAGGATCCCTCGCAGCTCGTGCTCGGCGGCGAGAGCCGCGACGTCTCGGTCCTGTTCTGCGACATCCGCGGCTTCACCACCCTGTCGGAGAAGCTCGACCCGCAGGCGCTGGCTCGCTTCCTCAACCGCTTCCTGACGCCGATGACCGACGCCATCCTCAGCGCCCAGGGCACCATCGACAAGTATATGGGCGATGCCATCATGGCCTTCTGGAACGCGCCGCTGGAGCTGCCGGAGCACGCCCGACACGCCTGCGAGGCGGCGCTGGAGATGCGCCGCCGCCTGGTCGCCTTCAACGCCGACGCCGAGGCGCTGGCGGGTCTGGACGGCATCGTGCGCATCGGCATCGGCATCAATACCGGGCCGGCCACGGTCGGCAATTTCGGCTCGGAGCAACGCTTCGACTATTCGGTGCTGGGCGACACGGTCAACCTGGCCTCGCGCCTGGAGGGCCAGTCGAAGACCTTCGGGGTCGACCTCGTGGTGGGCGAGGAGACCGCGCGGGCGATCGGCGACTGGGCCCTGCTGGAGCTCGACCTGATCCGCGTGAAGGGCAAGTTCGAGCCGGTGCGCGTGTTCACCGTGATCGGCGACACCGCGATGGTGACGCCGGACTTCGGCGCGCTGCGCGAACGGCACGAGCAGATGCTCGCCGCCTATCGCGGCCAGCACTGGTCGGCGGCGCTGGACCATCTGGCCGAGGCGCGCCGCCAGGCAGGGCAGATGGAGCTGGGCCTCGACCTGCTCTACGACCTCTACGCCGAGCGCATCCGGACCAACCGCGCCGACCCGCCGCCGGCCGACTGGGACGGCGTCTTCGTGGCGACGGAGAAATGACGTGATGGACGAGGCGGCGATCGACCGCGATGCGGTGCAACGCTTCTGGGACGGCTACCGCCAGGCGGCGGGCGGGCCGGAGACGCCGCCGCTCGCCTTCTGGTTCGGCGACTCCGAGGAGATGGCCGATGAACTCGCCGATCTGGTCACGGCCGGCACCAAGCGGGCGACCGCCGGTCTGGTGCGCGATGTCGGCAGCACGCCCACGGCGGTGATGCCCCATGAGGGCATGCTGTCGATCGTCGTCGACGGCCAGGGCAGGCCACGCTGCCTGATCCGCACCACCCAGGTGCGCACCGGCCGCTTCGACAGCGTCGACGCGCAGTTCGCCTGGGACGAGGGGGAGGGCGACCGGACGCTCGCCTGGTGGCTCGAGGGCCACCGCGCCTTCTTCCGCCGCGACGCCGCCCGCCGGGGTCTCGGCTTCGACGATGCCGAGGAGACGATCTTCGAGCGCTTTACCGTGATATGGCCACCCGATCTGGCGGACTGACAATGTCGGGTCACGCATGGCCCGAACCGGTCATGGACGCCGCATACGATGGCATGCGGGCCCGGCCGGTTCGCGTCGCGGATCGCTATTTCGGCTGCATCCGCAGCGCCCCGTCCAGGCGGATGGTCTCGCCGTTGATCATCTGGTTGTCGGCGATCGCCAGCACCAGCTTGGCGTACTCGTCCGCGCGGCCGAGGCGATGCGGGAACAGCGTCGTCGCCACCAGGCTCTCATAGACCTCCTGGGACATGTTGGCCATCATCGGCGTCTCGATCAGACCGGGCGCGATGGTGACCACGCGGATGCCGAAGCGCGCCAGCTCGCGCGCCATCGGCAGGGTCATGGAGACCACGCCGCCCTTGGAGGCCGCGTAGGCGGCCTGGCCGATCTGGCCCTCGAAGGCGGCCACCGAGGCGGTGTTGACGATCAGGCCGCGTTCGCCGTCCGCCAGCGGCTCCGCACTGCTCATCTCCACCGCGGCCAGCCGCGCCATGTTGAAGCTGCCGATCAGGTTGACCTTGATGGTGCGCTCGAACAGGTCGAGCGGGTGCGGTCCGTCGCGGCCGGCGACCCGCCCGGCGCTGGCGATCCCGGCGCAGTTGACCAGCACCCGGACGGGCCCGTGCGCCTCGCGGGCTCGCGCGAAGGCCTGCAAGGCCGCCTGCTCGTCGGTGACGTCGACCGTCAGGCCGATGCCGCCGATCTCCGTCGCCACCGCCTCGGCCTTGTCGCCAGAGATGTCGGCCACCGCGACCCGCATGCCCTTGGCGGCCAGGGCCCGCGCCGTCGCCGCCCCCATGCCCGATCCGCCGCCGGTGACCAGAGCCGGCAGTCCCTGCAGTTCCATTCCCCTCGATCTCCCCGAATGACACGCCCGCCGCGCGGCGCGCTGGACTTTTCAGCACCGGGATATCACGTCAAGCTGCCGGGCCAAAGATCGCCGTCACCGCGCGGCGCCTTCTCCCCTGTCCTCAGGAAGTCCAGCCCCAGGAAGTCCAGCCCGCCGATGTCCCGCATTCCCAATCCCGCCCTCTGGCTCGGCCTCGCCGGGGTGCTGCCCTTCTACGCCGTGCCGATCTTCATCTGGGTCATCGGCACCGCGGACGCGGACGGCGTCAGCGACGGGGCGGCCGGGCTGATCTACTTCATGCTGGTGGCCCAGCTCACCTATGCCGCCATCATCGCCAGCTTTCTGGGCGCCATCCACTGGGGCCTGGCCATGGCCAACATGACCATCGCCTCGGGCCGCGACGACAGCGGCCAGCCGACGCCGATGCGCTGGGCGGCGGAGGGCGAGCGGCCGCTGCACTACCAGCTCGCCATTCGCCAGATGCTGTGGAGCGTGGTGCCGGCGCTGGCCGGCTGGGGGCTGCTCCTGGCCCTGCATCTCGGCCGCTCGGCCAGCGTGCCGCTGCTCGGCCTCGCCGCGCTCCTCCTGGCGACCTATCTCGCCGACCGGATCATCGTGCGGGCCGACATGGCCCCGGGCTGGCTGCTCGACCTGCGGCGCCCGCTAACCTGGCTGGCGGCCGGCGGGCTGGTGCTCACCTGGGTCGTGCTTGAGGTCATCCAGCGCTTCTGAGCCGAGCGCGACCAAATCGATCGGCTGGCCGACACCGGCGACATGCTGGCCGGGCAGGTCGCGGAGCGGCCCCCCGGCGGCATAGCCCTGGCGCCGGGCCAGGTCCAGCGCCTCGGCGGTGGCGAGCGCCCGGGTCCCCAGCAGCTTGTTGTGCTTCTCCAGCTTCGCCGCCAGGTTGGCGGGGTCGCCGATGACCGTGTATTCCAGCCGGTCGCCGTCGCCCACCGCGCCGATCACCAGCGGCCCGGTGGCGACGGCCATGCCGACGTCCAGCGCCTCCTCGCCCCGGTCCCGCCGGTCGACCCGCCAGCGCGCCAGCTCGGCCAGCAGCGCCTCGACGCAGCGCAGCGCCTCGGCGGCGTGGGTCGCGCTCTGCCTGGCCGCGCCGAAGCTGGCCATGATGCCGTCGCCCAGGAACTTGTCGACGGTGCCGCCCCGTTCGCGGATCACCGGCACCAGCCGCGCCTGGTATTCAGCCAGCAGGCGCAGCACCTCGCCCGGCGGCAGCCGCCCGGCGATGCGGGTGAAATCGCGCAGGTCGACGACCAGCACCGCCGCCTCGCGCAGCTCGCCCTCGCCGGCGACGATCGCCCGGTCGGCCCCGGTGATCGCCTGGGCCACCTCCGGGGCGAAGAAGCGCTTGAGGTCGCGCGCCGCCTCCTCGTCGCGCATGGCGGCGACGAACAGCCGGCGTACCCGCGCCAAGGCGACGGTGAGGATCAGCGTCACCACCAGGATGGAGATGATCTTGTCGAACTCCGCGCCCAGGAGGATGGCGTTGTCGGTCATGTACTCCACGTAGTTGCGCGTCACCATCGACGCGCCGCCATCGCTCATCAGCGCGTAGAGCAGCATCAGCGCCCACCCGGCCGCCGCGGTCAGCCCGGCGATCAGCACGTAGACGGGCTGGAAGCGCAAGGCCCTGAGCGCGATGAAGATGAAGACGTAGAGCAGGGTCGGCGCCTTGAGGTAGAAGCTGGCCGGCTGGCCGTACTGCACGTGGAAGCTCCAGATCAGGCCCATCAGCAGGCCCATGTCGACCAGGATCGAGAGGACCACGAACCAGCCGGGAATGAAGCGTCGGTAGGACAGCGTGATGCGCAGCAGGGTGAAGGCGGTGTAGAGCCCCAGCGCCAGCGGCACGGGCTGCAGCACCAGCATGCCCGCCCCCTCGGCCCGCGGCACCAGGGAGTAGAGCACGCCGAAGGTCGCCACGACGGCGAGCTGCACCCAGCCGATGACGATCTCGCCGCGCTCCTCCTGCCGACGGATCGCCCGCGCCACGCGCTCCGGCAACGTCGTCTCGGCCGCCGCCAGGCCGAAGCCAAGCCGCTGCAGGACGACGGCGGTGAGGCGGCGGGCGGTCATGGTCGGCGTCGGACTCCCGGTCGGTGACGTCGTGGGCGCGATCGCAACGACGCAATATGGGGCGGCCGGCGATCACGGCCCGTCAACCTTGGGTGAGACCGCTAACCTTCGCAGAGGGGCCGGCGGGCGCGGACGGCCCCGTCACCCCGCCGGATCGCCGGTCTTCTCCAGCCACAGACTGGTCTCCAGCCCGCCCTCGATCATCGGCAGGCGGACGACGACGCCGGCGGCCACCCGGTCGGCCATGCGGGTCGCCGCGTAGTGGCTGGAGAACAGCGGCCGGAAACCGCCACCCGCCATCAGCGCGGCGGCCACCGTCTGCTCGTTGTAGCCGCGCCAGGCCCAGTCCGCCGGATAGTCGTCGGGCAGCAGGATGTCGTGGATGTGCACGAGCACGCCGCGGGCCAGCCGCGGCAGCACCCGTCCGACCAGCCAGTCGACATCGCTGCCCGGCTGCGCCAGATGGCTGGAATCGATGAACAGGATGTCGCCGGGGCCGAGCGCGTCGAACAGGGCGAGGGGGGCGGTCTGCGCCACGTCCGCGTGGAAGGCGACACCGAGGCCGGCAATGTCCGCCCGAGGTGCCGGGTCGATGCAGGTGATGGCGGTGGCCAGGCCGCCATCGCGCACGGCGCGGGCGAGGAAGCGGGTGGAGTGCCCCGAGCCGACCTCCACCAGCGTGGCGGGCCGCGAGCGGCGCACCATCACATAGGCCGCGGCGGCGTCCAGGCGGCAGAACCAGCCCTGCAGCCAGCGCGGTTCCGGCGGTCCGGCCTCGGGGGCGATCGCCGCCAAATCGTCGGCATGGTCGTCGATCTGGTCCAGCACCGCCGCCATCACCGGCGCCTGCCGGGCGAACAGTGCCTCGATCGCCTGATAGGGGGGCTGCGGCCGTGTCAGGCGGTCGGCATAACGGTAGGGAATGAAGAAGCCACGGGCGCGCAGCCCCAGCACCGTCGACAGGCCCATGGCGAGACGGCGCAGCGTGGTCCTCGCGCGCGGCATGGACCGATCCCCCTCAGACGCCGATCGTGGAGCCCTCGCGGGCGGCGATGGTGCCAGGCCGGACCGCCGCCGCCGCCGCCTCTATCGCGGCCTGGGCAGTGTCGGTGCGCTCCGGGTGATGGTGGAACAGCACCACCTGGCCGACTTCCGCCGCGTCGCCCAGGCGCAGGGCCTCCTGCCAGGTCGAATGCCCCCAGCCGACGTGGCGGGCATATTCCTCGTCGGTGAACATGGCGTCGTAGATCATGATGTCGGCACCCCGGCAGAACGCCACCAGCGCCGGGTCCGGGCTCTCCGGCCGGTGCTCGACATCGGTGATGAAGCACACCGCGCGGCCATCGCGCTCGACACGGTAGCCGACGGCGCCATTGGGATGGTTCAGCGGGCAGGTCCGCACCAGGGTGTCGCCATTGACCTCCCAGCTGCTGCCGCAGGTGAAGTCCTCGAAGGTGCAGTCGTTGAGGATGTCGAGCGGCACCGGGAAGAGCGGCTCCATCATCTGCTTGGCGAGGACGGAGTGCAGCGTCTTGCCGCCGCCGAGATGGCCTGCGTGGAAGTCGACATGGAAGCCCTTGACATAGGCGGGGCCGAAAAAGGGCAGGCCGCAGACGTGGTCCCAGTGGGTATGGGTAAAGTAGACATCGAGCGTGTCGCGCCCCCGCTTCAGCAGGTCGCGGCCGCAGTTGATGATGCCGGTGCCGCCGTCGACGACGAAGGAGCTGTCGCCGATCCGGAACTCGACGCAGGTCGTGTTGCCGCCGAACCGCAGGGTGTCCGGCCCGGGACAGGGAACGCTGCCGCGCGTGCCCCAAAACGTCACCGAGATCGCTGTGGAAGGGCTCATGAGAAGAGAAATGGTTTCGGCCTGCCGCACTCTGGCAGGCGGATTGCGGCAAGTCGAGGCTTAAGGGTAGACAGGAAAGCCACGCCCCGGATGGTCGATTCCCCATGACGGATCAACACGATCGGCAGACCAGCTGGCAGGGGCTCGCCTTCGGCGTGATCCTCGCCACGCTGGGCGCCTTCCACCTGTTCAAGCTGCCGCCGGTGCTGCCGGTGCTGCTCGAGACCTATGGCTACGACCCGCGCCTGGCGGGCAGCTTCATGGGCGTCTACGCGGTGATCGGCCTGGTGGCCTCGCTCAAGCTCGGGCGCTGGATGCAGCGCCACGGCATGATCCGCTTCATCCAGGTGGCGCTCGTTCTGCTGGCGACCGGCTCGCTGGTCACGCTCGCCGCGCCGGATGCGGGGCTGGTGGTGCTGGCCGGCCGGGCGATCGAGAGCGCCGGCTTCACCGTCATCGCGCTCGCCGGGCCGGCGATCTGCCTGGCCAGCGCCAGTCGGCGTCACACCTCCATCGCCATGGGGTTGATGGCCACCTGGATGCCGCTCGGACAACTCATCTCCCTGCTGCTCGCCACGCCTGCCCTCGCGTTGGACGGGTGGTCCTTGTTGTGGTGGGCGGGCCTGGCCGCCACCGGAGCCATGCTCGGTTGGAGCATGGTCCTGTCCGGCCGCGGGCGTACCATCACGCGGTCGGCGCATGGCTCGACCAGGCCCGCCGCGCCTGGCGACCATCGTGTGAACGGGGCTCTGGTCACCGGCGCATTGGTATTCTGTCTCTATTCGGGCCAGTTCCTGGCCTTCATGACCTGGCTTCCCGTCCTGTTGACCGACGTGCACGGGCTGGATGAGAGCATGACGCTGCTCTTCTATGCTGTGCCGATCGTCACAGTCGTGGCCCTCAACCTGGTCGGCGGCTGGATCCTGCGGCAGGGCGTGCCGGTGGCGCTCCTGCTGGCCCTCGCGCTCGGCTTCGAGGTGGTGGCCTGGCTGCTGATCCCGGTGACCCAGGGCCTGCTCGGACTCGCCGCGCTGGTCGTCTACGGCATCGGCTCCGGCGTCGGGCCGGTGTGCCTGTTCGCGCTGCCCGCCGCCATTCTCGGCCGCGACGCCGGCCCGCACGCCTTCGCGGTGCTGATGACCGGGCGCAATCTCGGTGTCCTGGTGGGGCCGGTCCTGCTGGCGCAGCTCTACGCCTCCAGCGGCGCCTGGCAGACCGGCGGCTTCACCTTCGCCCTGTGGACCGGCGTCGGCCTCGTCATGGCGCTCGGCCTGCACCTGCGCCTGCGCCAGGGGTCGCACGGCTTCACCGGATAGAGGCGCCGCTCCCGGTCTCGTTTCCGCGCCGTCGTTCAGGACCGCCTTCGAGGGCCGCTCTTCACGGCACCAGGCGGTAGCCGCCGGGCTCCGTCACCAGGATCTGGGCGTTGGAGGGGTCGCGCTCGATCTTCTGGCGCAGCCGGTAGACATGGGTCTCCAGCGTGTGCGTCGTGACCCCGGCATTGTAGCCCCAGACCTCGCCCAGCAGGGTGTCGCGGCCGACCACCTTGGGGCCGACGCGGTAGAGATATTTCAGGATCGAGGTTTCCTTCTCGGTCAGCCGGATCTTGCGGTCCTTCTCCTCGTCGATCAGCTGCTTGGCGGCCGGACGGAAGCTGTAGGGGCCGATGGCGAAGACCGCGTCCTCGCTCTGCTCGAACTGGCGCAGCTGGGCCCGGATGCGGGCGAGCAGCGTGCCGAGGCGGAACGGCTTGGTGACGTAGTCGTTGGCGCCGGCGTCGAGGCCCAGGATCTGGTCGGAATCGCCGTCGACGCCGGTCAGCATGATGATCGGGCTGCGCACGCCCGCCCGGCGCATCAGCTTGCAGAGGTCCCGGCCGTCCATGTCGGGCAGGCCGACATCGAGGATAATGCAGTCGAAATGGGCGTCCTTGGTCGCCTCCATGCCAGCGCCGGCGGTGGCGGCCTCGTGGGTGACGAAATCCTCCAGCAGGTGCAGCTGCTCGGCCAGCGACACCCTGAGGGCGTCGTCGTCGTCCACCAGCAGGATCTTCTTGTTCGGTGTGTTCATGCCGCTCCTCATCTCCGCAAAGGCCGCGAAGGGCCGCCTGCCGGTGGGCGGGGGATGATCCGCCGCGATGGCTCCTCCGCTATGACCAATGCTGGGCGGCAACTCAAGTATGTCGCAACGATTTTACCGAAAGCGAGGTAGAGAGCGAACGCGACTTTTACAACCTGGCGCCGGTTGCGTGCCTGTCCGGTCCTGCGGGGCGGGCGCCGGCCGGGGTGCTGCCATGCCCCGCAATCCGGCCGCGGGGGTTGCCCGGGACGCCCGCAGGCGCGATATCTGGGGCGCGATCGGAGGCGGGGCGGCCGGACGCGTTGGCCGCGCCCGCACCCCTTCGCCCGGCAACCAGCAGCGCGGTCCCGTCCCGGTGTCAGTCAACCTCAAGCCCAGCCGCCCCGGCGCCAGCGCCGTCCGCCAGGCCAGCCTGCGCGCCGTCGACCGCGCCATCGGCGACCTGCGCCGCGGCGATCCGGTGCTGCTGCGGCCCGATACCGGTCCGGCGCTGCTGACCCTTGCCGCCGAAACCGCGACCGACGCCGCCCTGACCCGGGTGGAGGATCTGAGCGGCATGGTGCCGCGCGTGCTGATCACCGGGCAGCGCGCGGCCGCGCTGGGCATCCCCGAGGAGACCGGCAGCGCCGTGGTGCTGGAGCCCGAGGGGCCGCTGACCGGCGACCTGCTGCGCGGCTTCGCCGATCCGCTGGAGCCGCCCCCGGCGCGCGACCCCGCCGGCATTCCCCGGCGCGCGGTGGCGCCGGGCAGCCGCGACGGGCTGATGGCGGCGACGCGGATCCTCAAGCTGGCCCGCCTGCTGCCGGCCGCCGCCTTCGTCCCGGTCGACCGGCCGATCGGGGCGGAAAGGCTGAGCCAGACCACGGACATCCTCTCCGTCGCCGCCTACGACATCGACCATTACGAGCAGCACGCCGCGCGCAGCCTGGCCCGGGTGGTCGCCGCCCGGGTGCCGCTGAAGGGCGCGGAGGTGACCGACATCGTCGCCTTCCGGCCGAACGATGGCGGCCAGGAGCACCTGGCCATCGTCATCGGCGAGCCGGACGTCGCCCGGCCGGTGCTGGTGCGCCTGCACTCCGAATGCCTCACCGGCGACCTGCTGGGCAGCCTGCGCTGCGATTGCGGCGACCAGCTGCGCGGCGCCATCGCCGAGATCGCGGCGCAGGGCAGCGGCATTCTGCTCTACCTGCAGCAGGAGGGCCGCGGCATCGGACTGATCAACAAGCTGCGCGCCTACCAGCTGCAGGACGCCGACATCGACACCGTCGACGCCAACGAGATGCTGGGTTACGACGCCGACGAGCGCATCTACCTGCCGGCGGCGGAGATGCTGGCCCGCCTCGGCGTCGGCCGGGTCCGGCTGATGACCAACAATCCGGAGAAGCTGGGCCAGCTCGCCCAGCACGGCATCGACGTGGTCGAGCGGGTGCCGCACGTCTTCCAGGCCAACGGCCACAACGAGTTCTACCTGCGCACCAAGAAGGAACGAAGCGGCCATCTGCTGTAGGGATGGCGGCAACACCTCGGGGCGAACGCCTCTCTTCCCCGGCTCATCCCGGACTTGATACGGGATCCGGGCCGACCGTGCCACCTGCACCGCCGGACTGGATTCCCGCTTGCGCGGGAATGACAGGAAAGATCAGAAGTATCAACACCCTAGGCGTCATCCCGGACTTGATCCGGGATCCAGGCCGACCGTGCCGCTTGCGCCACCGGACTGGATTCCCGCTTGCGCGGGAATGACAAGAAAACATAATAATTACAAAGACTTGACCGTCATCCCGGGCGAGGCGAAGTCGAGACCCGGGATCTCCTCACCGTCCTCGCCCACGTCTGGTGCGCGAGGACGACGACCGGATCCCGGCTCACCCTGCGGTCGGCCGGGATGACGGCGATTGGGGGCGATTTCAGCCAGATGCTATCCCGCGTCGCGCTCGCCGAAGATGGCGGTGCCGACGCGCACCCGCGTGGCGCCGTGGCGGATGGCGGTGTCGTAGTCCCCGCTCATGCCCATGGAGACGACGGGCAGGGCGAGCCTTGCCGCCTGCTCGGCCAGGAACGCGAAGTGCAGGGCCGGGTTTTCCTCCACCGGCGGGATGCACATCAGCCCGGCCACGGCGAGGCCGAGTTCGTCCCGGCACAGCGCCAGCAGATCGTCGAGCTCCGCCGGCAGCACGCCGGCCTTCTGCGGCTCCGCCCCGGTGTTCACCTGCACCAGCAGTTCCGGCGGCCGCGGCGCCTGCGCAAGGTCGCGGGCGATGGCGCGGGCCAGCTTCGGCCGGTCGAGGCTCTCGATCACGTCGAACAGGGCAAGGGCGGGCTTCACCTTGTTGGTCTGCAGCGGCCCGATCAGGTGCAGGACGAGGTCGTCATGGCGAGGCCTCAGCGGTTGCCAGCGCGCCTCGGCCTCCTGCACCCGGTTCTCGCCGAAGCGCCGGTGACCGGCGGCCAGCGCCGCCTCGACCCGCTCCGGCGGCTGCACCTTGGAGACGGCGACGAGCTCGATCGCATCGGGGTCGCGGCCGGCGGCGCGGGCGGCCTCGGCGATGCGGGCGTGGACGTCGGCCAGGTTCTCGGCGATGGACATTCGGTGCTCGGCTGGCGGGTCGGGGTGGCGGGTCAGGCTGGTGAATCGAGATGGCGGCTCGGGACGGCGCCAAGGGTACTCCGCCACGCCGACGACGCAAGGCCGCGACACCAAGGCCGCCCAGCCGCCATCAGGCGACGGGTTGGCGTGGCGCGGGCCCGCGTTATAGTGCCGCCCGTCCAATCCGACGCAACCGCCGACCGGTGAGGAAAGTCACGCCGATGGCCACCGCACGCGCCGCCGCCCCCGTCGCCTCCTTCGCGGAAGTCCTGCATCCGATGACCGAGGCGGAGTTCTTCGCCGACTACTTCAACAAGCAGCCGCTGCACCTGAAGGGCACGCCGGAGAAGTTCGCCGGGGTGATGAGCTGGCAGGCGCTGACCGACCTGGTCAACCAGTCGCTGATCTGGTCGTCGAAATCCATGCTGCTGGTGATGGACCACCGCAACCTGAAGCCCGAGGAATACTGCGTGCAGGACCGCAACCGGGACGGCCAGCCGGTGCTGCGGCCCGATCTCGGCAAGGTGAAGTCCTGGCTGGCCCGCGGCGCCTCCATCGTGCTGAACGAGATCGACCAGCTGAACGCCGGCCTCAGGGCGGCGGCGCGGGCGCTGGAGGAGGGCGTCGGCGGCAAGGCGCAGGGCAATCTCTACTGCTCCTGGAAGGCGCATCCAGCCTTCCGCTCGCATTTCGACAGCCACGACGTCTTCGCCTTCCACATCGCCGGCGAGAAGGTCTGGAACCTCTACGAGCGGCACTTCACCGACCCCATCGCCCATGTCCGCTTCAAGAACCTGCCCGAGGGCTTCGACGAGAAGCACAAGGGCCGGCTGACCCAGCAGGTCACGCTGACGCCGGGCGACCTGCTCTACCTGCCGCGCGGCTGGTATCACGACGCGCTCGCCTCCTCGGCGAGCACCATCCACGTGGCCATGGGCGTGACCTACCCGATCGGCCTCGACATCATGTCGATGCTGTTCGAGAAGGCGGTCGGCCAGGCCGAGTTCCGCGCCCGACTGCCCGGCGACGCCGACGGCCAGCGCCGGCATCTCGCCACGCTCGGCGACGCGCTCGCCGGGATCTGCCGCGATCCGGAGGTGCTGGAGGCGGTGGCGCGCCATGTCGCCGGCTATCGCTACGACCGCACCGAGGTGGCGCTGCCGGCGGATGGCGGGACCGGCGGGTCCTTCCAGGTCACCGCCGACGATTTCCAGGTCCGCCCCGTCAACGGCCGGCCCTGCCTGGTGCGGGGCACCAAGGCCGTGGCCATCCCGGCCGGCCTCGACAAGCCGATCGCCTGGGTGGTGGCGCGCCGGCGCTTCAGCGACCGGGAGCTGGCGGAGGCCAGCGGCCTCTCCGACCAGGCCCGGACCAAGCTGCTCGAGCAGCTGCACGCCATGGACGTCATCGCGCCGGCCTGAACCCGGGCCGCGCCGACCGCCGGGTCGGCCTCTCCACGAGCGGATTGCGTCGCGAGACGGGAACTATGGTTTCCCGGACACATCCTTTGTGACATTTCTGCCACGTTGCGCGAGGATGTTGCCGCGTCACTCGCGTTTCGTGTTGCGCCTGAAAGTATATCGACCTTAGAAAGCAGCTGTTCGCCGATGGAGCGCAGACCGGAGGCGGGCAGGGCTTGACGGCCGGTTCCGTCCGCGAGGGCGGTGTCTCAGCCGGCGGGAACGCCCTTGTTCCAAGTTCAGACCGGCTCCGGCGACGTCCTTCGGGGTCGCCGGGCCGGTCGCTTGATCGACGCAATGTGGCCGGCGCGGGCGCCGAACGGACGGTCTCCGCTCACCGGCCTTCCCGTGGAGGAACTGAGGAAAATGAAGAAGGTTCTGCTTGGGACCAGCGCGCTCGTCGCTCTCGGTCTCGTCACCCCGGCCTACGGCCAGCTCGACCTCAACATCACCGGCTCGGTGGACGTGAACTTCGGCTTCGTCGACGACGATGGCGAAATCGACGGCTCGGATGACCGTGAGTACGGCGGCTTCGTCGACACAACCGTCAACCTGAACCTCAATGGCCTGTCCGACAATGGCCTTGAGTATGGCGCCCGCGTCAATATCGACGACTCCACCGACAGCGAGGCCGCGCGCACGATCTTCGTAATCGACGAGTCCTGGATCTTTGTGTCCGGTGACTTCGGCGAAGTTCGTCTCGGTGGTAAGGAGGGCGTGACCACGACCCTCGGCTCGTTCGGCGTGCCGTCCACCGGCACGGGCATCGCCGACGGTGACTTCGGCACCTATGCGTATTCCGAGCCCAGCGGCAACAGCACGGCGCTGATCGGCGGCTTCACCGACTCCACGCGCATCACCTACATCGGTGAGTTCGGCGACGGCAACATCGGCGTGTCATTCGCACCGTCCGACGAGGAAATCCACGGCGATCCCGATCTCGACAACGACTTCTCGGCGATCGAGGACCGGATCGACATCGCCGGCAACTACACCTTCAATTTCGAGGGCGGCAATTTCCAAATCGGTGGTGGCATCTCCTTCGCTGATTCGACTGATGACGCCTATGAGAACTTCTTCGGCTACATCATCTCGGTGCGTGCCAATTTCGGTGGATTCTCGATCGGCGGCTTCTACGGGGACAATGGCGATAGCCTTGGCGATGTCGGAACTGGCGGTTCGTATGAGATCTACGGTGCCGGCGCGACCTACTCGATTGATGGCCTGACAGTCGGCGCCAATGCGCTCGGCTTCCAGGACAGCACGACGGTCGACGGCACTCCGATGGATCTAGAGGGATACGCTGCAGGTCTGGGCGCTGAGTATGCGCTGTTCCCGGGCTTCACCCCCTATGGCGAAGTTGTCTTCTATCAGGAGGACGACGATACCTCGATGACCAGCACCGACGGTGTGGTGTTCCTCATGGGTGCCACGGCGGCCTGGTAGAAGTCATCGTCCGGTTGGTGGGCCGCCGCGGCCCGCCGGTCGGCGACAGGACGACGGGAGGGGCGGTCTTCGGGCCGCCCCTTTTCCGTTGGCGCGGCGGGCAGCATCGCGATATGGCCCGCGCCCGGCACCGACCCGTCATGGATGAATATTCCGCGCTCTATATCCCGCAATTTTGATCATTTGTGATATTCGCGCCACACAACCGGAAATGTGTGGACTTGGTGGCACGCGGGCAATTGTCAGCGGATTCTTTCAGGATTATTCCCTTCCTCCGTCAGGGCTTTCCACGGCCCTGGCCGTCTTGGCGGCTTTCCCTCTGCGCAAATTCGGGAAGCCGCGATCACGACCGGAAACGGTCTGAACTTGGAGGAAGTAGAGGACATGAAGAAGGTTCTGCTTGGGACCAGCGCGCTCGTCGCCCTGGGCCTCGCCGCCCCGGCCTACGGCCAGATCGATCTCAACATCACCGGCTCGGTCGACGTCAACTTCGGCTTCGTCGACGACGACAACGAGCCGGGCGGCAACAGCCGCGAGTACGGCGGTCGCGTCGACACCACCATCAACCTGAACGGTGATGGCCTGTCGGATAACGGCCTCGAGTACGGTTTCCGCGTCAACATCGACGACACCGACGGCAACCGCTGCGCCGCTTACGAGCTCGACCTGGCTGACGAGACCGTCAGCTGCTCGCGCACGACCGGCGACACCACGCTGATCATCGACGAGAGCTGGATCTACGTCTCCGGCGATTTCGGCGAGGTCCGTCTCGGCGGCAAGGAAGGCGTGACCACCACCCTCGGCGCCTTCGGCGTGCCGTCCACCGGTTCGGGCATCGCCGACGGTGACTTCGGCAACTACGCCTATTCGGAGCCGGGCGGCAACTCGACCGCCCTCATCGACGGCTTCACCGACGGCACCCGCATCACCTATATCGGCGAGTTCGAGAACGCCGATGTCGGCGTGTCGTTCGCCCCGAACGATGAGGAGCGCCACGGCGATCCGGACCTGACCAACACCTTCACGACCTTCGAGGATCGTGTGGACATCGCCGGCAACTACACCTTCAACTTCGAGGGTGGCAACCTCCGCTTCGGCGGCGGTATCTCCTTCGCCGACGCGACCGACGTGACCGATAACGACCTGTTCGCCTACATCCTGTCGGTGCGGGCCAGCTTCGGCGGCTTCACCATCGGCGGCTTCTACGGCGACAATACCGACTCCGGCGGCGATGTCGGCACCGGCGGCTCCTACGAGATCTACGGCGCCGGCGCCACCTACTCGATCGACGGCCTGACGGTCGGCGCCAACGCGCTGGGCTATCAGGACAGCCGGACGATCGGCGGCACGCTGCGTGACCGTGAGGGCTATGCGGCCGGTCTCGGCGCCGAGTACGCGCTGTTCCCGGGCTTCACCCCGTACGGCGAAGTGGTGTTCTACCAGGACGAGCGCACCGACACCGGTGCGGCGGCCAGCACCTTCGACCGCGACGGCGTGGTCTTCCTGCTGGGTGCCACGGCGGCCTGGTAAGGTTTTCCGGAACGGCCGGTCCCGCGGGGTCTCCCGCTAAGGTCCGGCTACCGGATGGAACGACGGGAAGGGGCGGTCCTCGGGGCCGCCCCTTTCTCTTTGACTTGCAACCGTCAGTCCATGCATGTTGTGGCCCTTCCGCCGAAATCGGCGCGCCATAAAAGTGCCGCAAGCGATGGCGAGAACGCCGTTGCCGTCAAGGCCGACGCGAATAACGTCCAGGATCGAAGTGCATGCCGAAGTCATCGCCCGGAAAACGCGTGCCCGGTGAACGGGTCCACGTCTTCAAGCCCGCCACGCTTTTCCTTTGCATGGCCGTCATCGCCGGCCCGCTGGTGCTGGCCGGCTGCGCCGAGGATTTCAGCCTCGCGCCGGAAGAGCCGGGCGCCCCGGGTCCGGGTGACTTCGAGGCCAACCGCCGCGAGCGTATCGGCAGCCTGGTCGGGCCCGACGGCATCGTGCTGCTGAGTTCCACCAACCGGGACGAGGAGGCGGCCGACGGCACCGGCCTCGGCGTCAACAGCTATCTCTGGCGCGCCTCGCTCGACACCATCTCCTTCATGCCCGTCAACTCCGCCGACCCCTTCGGCGGCGTCATCCTGACGGACTGGTATTCGCCGCCCGCCACGCCCGGCGAGCGCATCAAGGTGAACATCTACGTCCTCGATCCGGCCTTGCGCTCCGACGCGGTGCGGGTGGCGGTGTTCCGCCAGGTGCGCGACGACAGCGGCGCCTGGGTCGACGCCGCGGTGAACGACAGCACGGCCGATCAGCTCGAGGAAGCGATCCTCACCCGGGCCCGGCAGTTGCGCACGGCCTCGCTGACCGGCTGACCCCCAATACCGGAGGCTTTCGGCGGACCGGGATTGCCGCGACCTTCGGCCCTGTCCCCGCCCTCCGCTCCGCATGGCGTGCGCGCCTGACCCGCGCCGGTCTGTTGTGCGTTGCGGGCGGGGCGGCCGCGCGCTATTCAGGCGGCGTCGCGCACCACAGGCGCAGCCACGCCCGCACGAAGCCGGCAGGAACGGATCGATGTCACGCTACAATTTCCGCGACGCGGAGCCGAAATGGCAGAAGGTCTGGCGCGAGCGCGAGGCCTTCAAGGCGGTGGAGGATCCGGACCGGCCGAAATACTACGTGCTGGAGATGTTCCCCTATCCCTCGGGCCGCCTGCATGTCGGCCACGCGCGCAACTACGCCATCGGCGACGTGGTGGCCCGCTACAAGAAGGCGCGCGGCCATACCGTGCTGCATCCCATGGGCTGGGACGCCTTCGGCCTGCCGGCGGAGAACGCCGCCATCCAGAACAACGTCCACCCCCGGGAATGGACATACGACAACATCCGGGTGATGGGCGAGCAGTTGCGCACGCTGGGCCTGTCCTATGACTGGGACCGGGAGATCGCCACCTGCGATCCCGACTATTACCGGCACGAGCAGAAGATGTTCCTCGACTTCCTGAAGGCGGGCCTCGCCTACCGCCGGGAAAGCTGGGTGAACTGGGACCCGGTCGACAACACCGTGCTGGCCAACGAGCAGGTGATCGATGGCCGCGGCTGGCGCACCGGCGCGGTCGTCGAGCGCCGCAAGCTGAACCAGTGGTTCCTAAAGATCACCGAGTTCGCCGACGAGCTGCTGGCGGCGCTGGACGGCATGGAGCGCTGGCCCGATCGGGTGCGCCTGATGCAGGCGAACTGGATCGGCCGCTCGGTGGGCGCGCGCATGCGCTTCGAGATCGCCGGCGCCGAGCCACTGGAGGTCTTCACCACAAGGCCCGACACCATTTTCGGCGCCAGCTTCCTGGCCGTGGCGCCCGACCATCCATTGGCCGAGCGGGTCGCCGAGCAGAATGCCGATGCCGCCCGCTTCATCGAGGAGTGCCGCAAGCTCGGCACGTCGGAGGAGGTGATCGAGACGGCGGAGAAGCGCGGCTTCGACACCGGCATCACGGCCGACCATCCGTTCCGCGACGGTGTGCGGCTGCCGGTCTACATCGCCAACTTCGTGCTGATGGAATACGGCACCGGCGCCATCTTCGGCTGTCCGGCGCATGATCAGCGCGACCTCGATTTCGCCCGCAAGTACGGCCTGCCGGTGATCCCGGTGCTGTGGCCGGCGGGCGCCCGGGCCCTTGACGATGCCGCCGCCGCCACGCTGGACAAGGCAACGCGCCAGGCCTTCGCGGCCGACCCGCTGCAGACGATCGACGGCCAAAGGCTGCTGCACGTCGCCACGACGGCCTATGTCGACACCGAGGGCGGCGCGCATCACTACGCGCTCGGCCCCTTCGCCGGCACAGACGAGACGCTGGCGGTCGAGGAGGCCAAGGCCCGCATCATCGCCGAGCTGGAGCGGCGCGGCATCGGTGCTGGCGCCATCCGCTACCGGCTGCGCGACTGGGGTGTGTCGCGCCAGCGCTACTGGGGCTGCCCGATCCCCGTGGTCTACCGGGTCGACGACGGCGCCATGGTGCCGGTGCCGGCGGACCAGCTGCCGGTCACCCTGCCCGAGGACATCGACTGGTCGAAGCCCGGCAACCCGCTCGACAACCACCCGACCTGGAAGCACACCACCTGTCCGGAGACCGGCCGGCCGGCGATCCGCGAGACCGACACCTTCGACACCTTCTTCGAGAGTTCGTGGTACTTCCTGCGCTTCTGCGCGCCGCATTCCGACCAGGGCGTCGATCCGGCGGCCTCGCGCTACTGGATGCCGGTCGACCAGTATATCGGCGGCATCGAGCACGCCATCCTGCACCTGCTCTACAGCCGCTTCTTCACCCGGGCGCTGAAACGCTGCGGCTACGAGACGGTGGACGAGCCCTTCGCCGGACTGATGACCCAGGGCATGGTGGTGCACGAGACCTACCGTGCGGCCGATGGCGGCTGGCTCTATCCGGAGGAGATCGTCGAGAAGGACGGCCGCTGGCTGCGTGCCGCGGACGGCGCGCCTGTGGAGCGCGGCCGGCTGGAGAAGATGTCCAAGTCCAAGAAGAACGTCGTCGGGCTGGAGCACGTCATCGGCAATTACGGCGCCGACACCGCCCGGCTGGTGCTGCTCTCCGACAGCCCGCCGGAGCGTGACCTGGAATGGACCGAGGCCGGCCTCGAGGGCGCCTGGCGCTACGTCAACCGGCTCTGGCGCTTCGTCTCCGAACCCGCCTTCCCGATCCCGGAAGCCGGCGGCGCGCGACCCACGGCGCTTTCCGACGCCGCCTCCCGGCTGCTGGGCCAGCTGGCGCGCACCATCAAGGGTGTGGGCGAGGATTTCGACGGCTTCCGCATGAACCGTGCGGTGGCCCGCATCCGCGAATTCACCAACCAGCTCGCCGAGCTTGACGGCTCGGGGGCCGGCGAGGCCTGGCTGATGCGCCACGCGCTGGAGGCGCTGACCGTCATGATCGCGCCGATCACCCCGCACCTGGCGGAGGAGATGTGGCAGGCGCTGGGCCGCGACGGCCTGGTGGTCGAGCAGCCCTGGCCGGACTACGACCCGGCCCTGCTGGTCGAGGACCAGATCACCATCGCCGTGCAGGTCAACGGCAAGGTGCGCGCCACCATCGAGCTGCCGCGCGACGCGGCCAGGGACCTCGCCGAGAAGCGCGCCATGGCCGAGCCCAACGTGCTGCGCGCCGTCGAGGGCCTGACCGTGCGCAAGGTGATCGTGGTGCCCAACCGGATCGTCAACGTTGTCGCGGCGTAGGGCCCTGCTCGCCGGCCTCGGCCTGCTGCTCGCCGCCGGCCCGCTCGCCGGCTGCGGTTTCCAGCCGCTTTACGGCGATCTCGGCGGCTATGGTCCGGTATCCCAGCAATTGGCCGCCATCGATGTCGGCGTCATCGCCGATCGCGAGGGCCAGCTGATGCGCACCTATCTGATCGAGCGGCTGAATCCCAACGGACGGCCGGTGGAGCCGTCCTACGACCTCGACGTCGTGCTCGCCGAGACCCAGCGCGACCTGGGCGTGCGCGAGGACGACACCTCGACACGCGGCAACCTGACGATCGAGGCGGAGTTCGTGCTCACCGACCTGGCCGGCGACGAGATCGTCTACAGCGACACCGCGCGGACCATCACCAGCTACAACATCCTCGACGACCAGTTCGCCACGCTGATCGCCGAGCGCGATGCGCGTGACCGGGCAATCCGGGCCACCGCGGAGCAGATCCGCACCCTGCTGTCGCTCCATTTCGCGCAAGAGAACGCGGGCGGCCCGTGAAGGTCGCGCCGGCCCAGGCGGAGCGCTTTCTCGCCGCCCCGCCCGGCGACATTCGCGCCTTCCTGATCTACGGACCCGACAATGGCCTCGTCGCCGAACGCGCACGTATGCTCGTATCGCGAGTCCTCGGCACGGACCCCGATCCGATGGCGATCGTTGATCTCGATTCTTCAACGATTTCAAAGGACAAGGCGCGACTCTCCGATGAGGTCATGGCCCTGTCCCTGATGGGTGGTGACCGCGTCGTACGTGTACGGGATGCCGGTGACGGGATCACGGAGTCCGTGTCGTCCGTGCTGGAGTCCGCGTCCGCCGGGCATCGGGTGATCCTGCTGGCCGGCGATCTCGCGCCGCGCTCCCGATTGCGCGCCCTGGCGGAGAAGGCGCCGAACGCCGCCGCCATCGCCTGCTATCGGCCGGAAGGTGCCGGCATCGCCGAGCTCGTCGACCGCCTCGCCCGCGAGGCCGGCAAGCGGCTGGAGCCGG
>Ga0207773_100036_pt1 | contig 142861 bp, 143 predicted proteins | sample TtaePargueraPR_2_FD_187281 | JGI IMG/M metagenome (GOLD analysis project Ga0207773, IMG submission 187281) | Aerobic enrichment media microbial communities from Bioluminiscent Bay, La Parguera, Puerto Rico - Tt and M1 (3) (SPAdes) | ecosystem: Environmental > Aquatic > Marine > Unclassified ... | reverse complement strand
CAGCCACGGCGAACTCATCCGCACCAACGCCGACCAGACCATGACCATCGACCCCTGCAACCTCCAATTCCTCTACCAAGGCCGCTCCCCCAACTCCGGCGGCGACTACGGCCTCCTGCCCTACCGACCGGGCGTCCTCACCCTGCAACGCTGACCGAACCCCACACCACACCATGACAAGGCGGGCCCGGCACCACGCCGGGCCCGCCACGCACTACCAGTCAGGGCTTGGCCGGAGCGGTGTCGCCGTACAGCCAGGCATCGAAGAATTCCCGCAGCGGCTGGCCGGAGACCCGCTCGGCGACCGTGACGAACTCCTCGGTGCTGGCGTTGCCGTTGCGTCGCTCGGCCGTCCAGGTGCGGAGCAGGCGGAAGAACGCGTCGTCGCCGATGGTCAGCCGCAACGCGTGCACGGTCAGCCCGCCCCGCTTATACACCGACTGACTGAAGATCCCCGCCGGGCCAGGGTCACCGGCCGGACTCGCCCAGTCGATCCGGTCGTACTCGCGGTCGAACATCTCGTCGACGGTGGCCGCACCGTCGTGCTCGGACCACAACCACTCCGCGTACGTCGCGAAACCCTCGTTGAGCCACATGTCCCGCCAGTGCCGGATCGACACGCTGTTGCCGAACCACTGGTGGGCCAGCTCGTGGGCGACCACCCAGGTGACCGGTCCGGAGTCGAAGAACACGTCGCCGTACACCGGCCGGGACTGGGTCTCCAGGGCGTAGCGGATCCGGTCGTCGTTCACCACCACGCCGCCGTACGCGTCGACCGGGTACGGGCCGAACACCGTCTCCAGGTAGTCGGCGATCTCACCGGTGCGGGCCATCGCCTGCTCGGCCGGGCCACCTTCCGGCAGATCGGCGGAGACGGCGGTCACCATCGGCCGGCCGGCGTGGGTGCCACGCTCCACCCGGTAGTCGCCGATCACCAGGGTGGTCAGGTAGCTGGCCAACGGGGTGGACTCCGACCAGGTCCAGGTGGTCCAGCCGTCGGCGCTGCTGGTGGGCCCCGGTACGCCGATGCTCAGCGCGGCCAGCCCGTCCGGGACGGTGACGTCGATGTCGAAGGTCGCCTTGTCCAGCGGATGGTCGTTGACCGGGAACCAGGTGCTGGCCGACTCAGGCTGGCCGAGCGCGATCGCCCCGTCGTCGGTCACGTGAAAGCCGCCCGCACCCAGGTCCGGGCTGGTCAGGAGCTCGGGCCGGCCGCCGTAGTCGACGACCACGGTGAACTGCGTACCGTCGGCCAGCCCGGTGGCCGGGGTGACGACCAGCTCGTTGCCGTCGCGGCTGTGCCCGGCCGGGGTGTCGTCGACGGTGACCGCGTCGACGACCAGCCCGGCCAGGTCAAGGTTGAACCGGGACAGATCCGTGGTGGCGGTGGCGGTGATCGTGGCGATGCCGTCGAGCCGCTCGCTGTCCGGGTCGTAGCGCAGCGTCAACTGGTAGCCGGCCACGTCGTAGCCACCGTTGCCGTACGTTGGGAAGTAGGGGTCGCCGATGCCGGCCGCACCGGGTTGGAAACCACCCGCCGGGCTGTCGTCGTTTCGGTCGATCAGCTCCGGCAGTACGCCGCAGCCGGCGATGCCGGCGGCCAGCACCGCCGCGAGCAGCGCGGCGACACCGGACGTACGCCGCCGCAGCGCGAACGACGGACGGCGGCTGGTCACCGGTCGAGGACCAGACCGACCCGCTGGAACTCCTTCAGATCGCGGTAGCCGCACTTGGCCATCGCCCGGCGCAGCCCGCCGAACAGGTTCTGCTGGCCGTCCGGGGAGTCGGCCGGCCCGAACAGCAACTGTTCCATGGTGCCCAGCGGCTCGTCGGCCACCCCGAACGCGCCACGCGGCAGCTTCGGGTGGCTGGCCACCGAATGCCACCACGCCCCGGCTGCCGGGGCCTCGGCACACAGCGACAGCGGCTCACCGAGCATCACCGCGTCGGCACCGCAGCCCAGCGCCTTGGCGATGTCACCGGAGGTCTGCAGGTCACCGTCGGCGATCAGGTGCACGTACCGGCCACCGGTCTCGTCCAGGTAGTCGCGGCGGGCGGCGGCCGCGTCGGCGATCGCCGTGGCCATCGGCACCCGGATACCGAGCACCGAGTCGGTGGTCGACCACTCGTCGGCGCCGATCCCGACGATCACCCCGGCCGCGCCGGTACGCATCAGGTGCAGCGCCGTCTTGTAGTCGGTGCAGCCGCCGACCACCACCGGCAGGTCCAGGTCGGCGATGAACTCCTTGAGGTTCAGCGGCTCGTCGGTGGTGGAGACGTGCTCCGCCGACACCAGGGTGCCCTGGATCACCAGGATGTCCACGCCGGCGTCCAGCACCACCGGGGCCAGCGCCAGGGTGTGCTGCGGCGACACCCGGGCGGCGACCGTACCGCCGCCGGCCCGCATCTGCCGGACCCGTTCGGCGATCAGCTCGGGACGGATCGGTTCGGCGTACACCTCCTGCAGCCGGCGGGTCGCCGGGTCGTCGTCGCCCAGCGCGGTCAGCTCGCCGAGCACCCTGCTCGGGTCCTCGTAGCGGGTCCACAGCCCTTCGACGTTGAGTACGCCGAGCCCGCCCAGCTCGCTCAGCTTGGCGGCGCTGGCCGGGCTCATCGTGGCATCCGACGGATGCGCCACGCACGGGATCTTGAACTGGTACGCGTCGAGCTGCCACGCGGTGGAGACGTCGTCGACGTCCCGGGTCCGCCGGCTCGGCACGATGGCGATGTCGTCCAGGTGGTAGCCGCGCTGCGCGGTCTTGCCCAGCCCGATCTCGACCACGTCACGCATGGCATATCTCCGTCATGGACAGGTCGACCGCCCGGCGGCTCGGCCACCGCGCGGGCAGGTCGACGGCGTAGGTCAGCGGGTGTGGTAGTTGGGGGCCTCGACGGTCATCTGGATGTCGTGCGGGTGGCTCTCCTTCAGACCGGCCGCGGTGATCCGGATCAGCTGGCCGCGCTGGTGCAGGTCGTCGATGCCTTCGGCGCCGACGTACCCCATGGCCAGCCGGACCCCGCCGATCAGCTGGTGCACGACGGTGGCCAGCGGTCCACGGTACGGCACCTGGCCCTCGACACCCTCCGGGACCAGCTTCTCGTCGCTGAGCACGTCGTGCTGGAAGTAGCGGTCCTTGGAGTAGGAGCGGGCCTGGCCACGGGACTGCATCGCGCCCAGCGACCCCATTCCCCGGTACGACTTGAACTGCTTGCCGTTGATGAACAGCAGCTCGCCGGGGCTCTCCTCGCAGCCGGCGAGCAGGCTGCCCAGCATCACCGTGTGTGCACCCGCGACCAGCGCCTTGGCGATGTCGCCCGAGTACTGGATGCCGCCGTCGGCGATCACCGGAACGCCGGCCGGGTGGCAGGCCCGGACCGCCTCCATGATCGCGGTGACCTGCGGTACACCGACCCCGGCGACCACCCGGGTGGTGCAGATCGCGCCCGGGCCGACCCCGACCTTGACCGCGTCCACGCCGGCTTCGACCAGCGCGCGGGCACCGGCGTAGGTGGCGACGTTGCCGCCGACCACGTCGACCTCGGTGTCCCGCTTCAGGGCGCGCACCATGTCCAGCACCCCGCGCTGGTGGCCGTGGGCGGTGTCCACGATCAGTACGTCGACGCCCGCGTCGACCAGGGTCCGGGCCCGCTTGTACGAGTCGTCGCCGACGCCGATCGCAGCGGCCACCCGCAGCCGGCCGGCGTCGTCCTTGGTGGCGTCCGGGTACTGCTCGCTCTTGGTGAAGTCCTTCACGGTGATCAGCCCGCGCAGCCGGCCGGCGTCGTCGACCAGGGGCAACTTCTCCACCTTGTGCTGGCGCAGCAGGGCCAGCGCATCCGCCTTGGCCACCCCGACCGGGGCGGTGACCAGCGGCATCGAGGTCATCAGGTCGCGTACCGGGCGGCTCTGGTCGGTCTCGAACCGCATGTCGCGGTTGGTGATGATGCCGACCAGGGCGCCCTGCTCGTCGACGACCGGGACACCGGAGATGCGGTACCGGCCGCACAGCGTGTCGACGTGCCGCAGCGTGTCGTCCGGGCCGCAGGTCACCGGGTTGGTGATCATGCCGGCCTCGGAGCGCTTCACCAGGTCGACCTGGATCGCCTGGTCGTCGGCGGAGAGGTTGCGGTGCAGTACGCCGATGCCGCCCTGCCGGGCCATCGCGATCGCCATCCGCGCCTCGGTCACCGTGTCCATCGCGCTGGACAGCAGCGGTACGGACAGTCGGACGTTGCGGGTCATCGAGGTCACCGTGTTGACCCGGCTCGGGATGACGTCCGACTCGGCGGGCTGCAGCAGCACGTCGTCGAAGGTCAACCCGAGCGGCACCGCCCGGGCCGACCCGGCGGGCATCTCCGGCACGTGGCCGCCGAACGCGGCGGGGACCGGGGGCACGTGACCGCCGTTGGCGGTGCTGTCGACGACGGGCTGCTGGGTGGGCGAGTTTTCCACGACTTCTTCCCCTGAGCTGGTCGGACGGTTCGCCTGAGGCCGGCGGCGGCTGATGCCCGGGCGCCGGGTCGGCAGGCGGCCCGGCGTGGGTGGCGGTTGACCGGCTCGCCCCGTCTTGCGGTGCGATGGTTCATCGTACCCACCGCCGGGCCGGCCGGGCGCGCCACCTGCACGGCGGGCCGGACCGGGTGGGGCCCCCGCAGCCGGTACGGGTGGGACTACGGTGGAGGGGTGCACGAAGAGCCGATCGATCCGTTCAGCGGCGACCCCGCCGATCCGGCAGCCGGGCTGGAGGATCCCACCGAGGCCGGCGAGCCGGATTCGTTGACGCCCGCCGAACGGCAGGACGTGTTGGAGGACCTCGCCGACCTGGAGGTCTACCGGGCGCTGCTCGGCGCGGTCGGGATCCGCGGGCTGGTGATCGACTGCGAGGACTGCCGGGAGCCGCACTACTTCGACTGGGACCTGCTGCGCGGTAATCTGCGCCACCTGCTCGACTCCGGCCGGCCGAGGGTGCACGAGCCGGCCTTCAACCCCGACCCGGACCACTACGTGAGCTGGGAGTACGCGCGGGGGTACGCCGACGGCGTGCACGACACCCTGCGGGACGAGGCGGACGACGACCAGGACCGGCCGGGCTGAGGTCGGTCAGGCGACCAGTCCGGTACGGAATCCGGTGGCCACCGCGTGTGCCCGGTCCCGTGCGCCGAGCTTGCGGAACAGTCGTCGCGCGTGGGTCTTGACGGTGTCCTCCGAGACGAACAGGTCGCGGCCGATCTCGCCGTTGCTCTTGCCTTCCGCCATCCCGCGTAGCACCTGGAGTTCGCGTTCGGTGAGCCCGATCCGGCGTAGTGCGGTGACTCGACCGTCCGACGGCTGGGTGCCGTCCGGTCCGGCACCGTGCGCCACGCCGCCATTGGGTGCGCTGTCATTGGGTGCACCGTCGGTCGATGCGCTGCCATTGGGTGCGCTGTCGGTCGGCGCGCCGTCGGGGTGCGGGACGGGTGCCGGTGCGTCGGCGGTGTCGTTGGCCGGTGCCGTCGCGGCCGCGTCGTCGCGTTGGTTCGGCACCACGTTCGGGCCGGTGGCCGGGTCCGCACCGGCAGCGGCCGCAGCCGTCTGCTCGGCGCCGCCGGTGACCGATCGTCCGGCGGAGTCGGTACCAGCGGCGGCAGCCCCGGGGTGATGAGTCGCCGCGCCAGCGGCACCAATAGTGGCGGTCACCGCCGGGGCCGGTGCGGCTGCTGACTGCTCGGTCAGCAGTGCCGGCGTACGCCGGCCCGGCGCGGCGAGCAGCAGCAGGGTCTTCGCCACGGCGGTGACCAGGTCGTCGGTGCCGCGCAGCAGTCCGCGGGCGCCGGCGGCCAGCGCGGCCGACGCCACCTGCGGGTCCTCCCCGCCGAACAGCACGATCACGCTGCCCGGCGAGCGGGCCAGTACCCGGCGGGTGAAGCTGGCGCTGTCCGGACGGGCCAGGGCGGTGTCGGCGAGTACGATCTCCGCTGGGCGTTCGGCGAGCCGCAGCATCACCTCCGGTTCAGAGACCGCTGTTCGTACTGCGGCGGAGAGACCGAGCCGGGCGGCGGCGGCGGTGATGTTCTGAGCTGCAACTACCGTTCGCACACACACGAGCACCTTGCGCACTTGTGACTCCCCTCTCCCGCCAGCAGCAGATCATGCGAGGCACGCTCGCTCATGCGCTTTGCCACGAAAAAAGATGAAAGTTCAGGACCGGTGGCCACGTCGCCGACCGGCTATCGCGCGCAGGTTCCGACCCGGGTGTTCCCACCCGTTCCGGCACGGGTGATTGAGCAGTGGGACTCCCGGGTACCCCGGTGACACGAAGGACCGGAGCGCTTGCGCGGCCGGCCGCCCGGTCCGACCACGAAGTGTCTGCGGGAGCCGCGCGGAAGGAGGGGTGCAGATGTCGGATGTACGCCGACTGCCCGGACCGATCGTCGACCTGTGGGAGTGGCAGATCCTCGGTGCCTGCCGTGGCCGGGACAGCGCCCAGTTCTTCCACCCCGACGGTGAGCGGGGGTCGTCACGCAACCGCCGGGAGTCGGGAGCCAAGGCGGTCTGCCGGACCTGCCCGGTCCGCGCGGAGTGCGCCGCGCACGCCCTGTCGGTGCGCGAGCCGTACGGGGTGTGGGGCGGCTTCAGCGAGTCGGAACGGCTCCGGCTGCTCGCCCTCGGCTGGGAGGATCTCGCCGACCGCCGCGGCGGCCGGGTCGACGTGCAACGGCTGGAGGCCCGGCTGGGCCGGCCGCACAAGTCGACCGTGCCGGCTCAGCGCCGGCCGGAATCGACCGCCGTCAGGCCGCAGCCGGCGGACTCGGCCACCGCCGCATGACCACGGCCACCGCCACGGCCACGGCCGCCGGTTCGATTGTCCCTACTGGACTGTGACGCGGACGGAGTGCCAGCCGGTCGCCCCGTCCGGGGCGACCGGCTGGCGTAGTTCGGGCTGGGTGGCGCCGGTCCCGTCGGTTGCCCGGACCTGCAGCAGGTGCTCACCCGAGGTCGCCGGCCACTGCCAGACCCACTGCACCCAGGTGTCCGCGGAGACCGCCGGGGCCAGCTCGGCCGGCTGCCAGGGGCCGTCGTCCACCCGTACCTCGACGCCGCTGATGCCCCGGTGCGGGGCCCACGCCACCCCGGCCACCGGTACGGTGCCGGCGGACAGTTCGGCGCGGACCCGGGGGGTGTCGATCCGGGACTGGGTCTTGATCGGGCCCTGCGCCGCCCAGCCGCGCGGCACCCAGTACGCGTCGAAGTCGGCGAAGCTGGTCAACTCCAGCTCGGTGACCCACTTGCAGGCGGAGACGTACCCGTAGAGGCCGGGCACCACCATGCGGACCGGAAAACCGTGCTCGACCGGCAGCGGTTGACCGTTCATCCCGACCGCGAGCAGCGCGTCCCGCCCGTCCAGCAGCGCCTCGGTCGGGGTGCCGCAGGTCCAGCCGTCGACAGACCGGCCGACGACCTGGTCGGCTCCGGGCAGCGGGCCCGCCTCGACCAGCAGGTCCCGCACCGGTACGCCGAGCCAGCGGGCGTTGCCGATGAGATTCCCGCCCACCTCGTTCGAGACACAGGCCAGCGTGACGTACCGCTCCACCAACTCCATTCCGAGCAGGTCGGCGTAGCTCAGGGTGATCGGGTTGGTCACCCGACCGTGGATCCGCAGTTGCCATTCGTCCGGGTCGACCTGGGGCACGACCAGCGCGGTGTCGATCCGGTAGAAGTCACGGTTGGTGGTGACGTACCGGCTCAGCCCTGGCGCCGCCGGGTCCACACCGGAAGGCAGCGGCGGCGCGGCGTCGACCGGGGCGGGCAGCGTCACGGCGGACCGGGCGGTGGCCACCCCCCGGCGTTGCGCCAGCCAGCGGCCACCGGCACCGGTGACCAGGGCGGCGCCGACCGACACGCCGACGCTGGACAGGAACCGGCGCCGGTCGGCGGTGCCGGCACCGGGCCGCACCGGTACCGGCGCCGGTTCAGCGGGCGACGCGGCTGCGGCCGGCCGCAGCGGGCCGGCGAGCAGCGCCCAGAGCAGCAGCGCGGCGGCGGACGCGCCGATCACCGCCGGCAGGACGGCGGCCGGCCCGGCGCCGGGCCGGGTGAGCGCGGCCGCCGCGCCGATCACGCCGAAGACCGCGATGCCGGCGAAGCCGACGGCGAGCCGGCGGGCGGCCAGCACCCCGATCACGGCCGCGAACCCGGCGAGCAGTACGCCGGTGCCGATCAGCAGCGCGGTCTTGTCGTGTACGCCGAACACGTCGATGGCGAACTGTTTCAGCGGCTCGGGGACGGTGTCGACGACCACCCCGCCGACCGCGACCAGCGGTGCCGAGCGGGCGCCGGTGGCGACGGCGATCAGCTCGGCCAGGCCCAGGGCGAGCGCGGCCGCGGCCACCCCGGCGAGCGCCGCGAGCGGCCCGGGCAGGTGGCCCGGTGGTTCGGTCTGCGCAGCTGGCCCGGTCGGCTCCGGCCCTGTCGCGTCCGGCACCGTCGGCTCCGGCCTCATCGCGTCCAGCCCATCTGTCCGGCACCGTACGGGTCGACGGCGCGTAGGTACCGCCGACGATACGCAGAATCCGCGTGATCAGAAACCTCGGGCGGAGTGCGCCCTCGGCCGTACTGATCACGCGGATCCAGGGTGGAGCAGGTGGAGCAGGTGGAACTTCCGGTCAGAAACCGGGACCGTGCTGGTGGCCGTGCCCGTGGTCGTGACCGTGACCGCCGGCAGCCGGCTCGGCCTTCTCCGGCTTCTCCACCACGAGGCTCTCGGTGGTGAGCAGCAGCCCGGCGATCGACGCGGCGTTGCTGACCGCGTTGCGGGTCACCTTCACCGGGTCGATGATGCCGGCCCCGGCCAGATCGACGTACTCACCGGTGGCGGCGTTGAGACCGTGGCCCCAGTCGCCTTCGAGCACCTTGCCGACCACGACGTACCCGTCGTAGCCGGCGTTCTGGGCGATCCACCGCAGCGGCTCGTGCAGCGCCTTGCGGACCACCGACACGCCGACCTTCTCGTCGCCGTCGAAGCCGAGGTCGTCGTCGAGTACGGCGGCGATCTGGCTCAGCGCCGCGCCGCCACCGGGGATGGTGCCCTCCTCGACCGCGGCCTTGGTCGCGGCGATGGCGTCCTCGATGCGGTGCTTGCGCTCCTTCATCTCGACCTCGGTGGCAGCGCCGGCCTTGATCACCGCGATGCCACCGGAGAGCTTGGCCAGCCGCTCGGCGAGCTTTTCCCGGTCCCAGTCCGAGTCGGACGCGTCGATCTCCTTGCGGATCTGGGTGACCCGGTCGGCGACCTCGGAGTCGTTGCCGGCGCCGTCGACCACCGTGGTGGTGTCCTTGTCGACCACGATCCGCCGGGCCCGGCCCAGCGACTCCAGGCCGACCGCGTCGAGCTTGTAGCCCAGCTCAGGGGCGATCAGCTCGGCGCCGGTCAGGATCGCCATGTCCTGCAGCATCGCCTTGCGCCGGTCGCCGAAGCCGGGGGCCTTGACCGCGCAGATCTTCACGGTCTTGCGTACGGCGTTGACCACCAGGGTGGACAGCGCCTGCCCGTCGACGTCCTCGGCGACGATCAGCAGCGGCTTGCTGTCCTGGACGATCTTCTCCAGCAGCGGCAGCAGCTCCTCGATCGAGGAGATCTTCTGGGTGGTGATCAGGATGTACGCGTCCTCGAGGACCACTTCCTGCGCTTCGGCGTCGGTGACGAAGTGCGGGGAGATGAAGCCCTTGTCGAACTGCAGGCCTTCGGTGACCTCCAGCTCGGTGGCCAGCGTGGAGCCTTCCTCGACGGTGATCACGCCGTCGCGGCCGACCCGCTCCATCGCCTCGGCGATCAGCTCGCCGATCGTGGCGTCCTGGGCCGAGATCGTCGCGACCTGCGCGATCGAGCCCTTGTCGGCCACGTCCGCCGCCTTGGCCAGCAGCGATTCGGAGACCTTCTGCGCGGCCGCGTCGATGCCGCGCTTGAGGCCGGCCGGGTTGGCCCCGGCGGCGACGTTGCGCAGACCTTCACGGACCATCGCCTGGGCGAGCACGGTGGCGGTGGTGGTCCCGTCGCCGGCGACGTCGTTGGTCTTCGTCGCCACCTCCTTGACCAGCTGCGCACCGAGGTTCTCGTACGGGTTGGTGAGCTCGATCTCCTTGGCGATGGTCACGCCATCGTTGGTGATCGTCGGAGCGCCGAACTTCTTGTCCAGCACGACGTTGCGCCCGCGCGGGCCGAGGGTGACCTTGACCGTGTCCGCGAGCGTGTTGACGCCGTGCTCCAAGAGGTGCCGGGCGTCGTCCGAGAAACTCAGGATCTTCGCCATGACATTCCCTTCACAGGCACTAGCCGTCGGCCGGCCGGCGGCTGCCGGTCACCGGCCAACGGGCGACGCCCCGAAGCCCCGGGCTGGGGCTTCGGGGCGTTCAGCACTGGCAGTAGGTCACTTCTCGATGACCGCGAGGACGTCGCGGGCGGAGAGCACCAGGTACTCCTCGCCGGCGTACTTGACCTCGGTGCCGCCGTACTTCGAGTAGATGACCGTGTCGCCGACGTTGACGTCAACCGGGATCCGGTTGCCCTTGTCGTCGACGCGGCCGGGGCCGACAGCGAGGACGGTGCCCTCCTGCGGCTTCTCCTTGGCGGTGTCGGGGATCACGATGCCCGACGCCGTGGTGGTCTCAGCCTCGTTCGCCTGGACCAGGATCCGGTCCTCGAGCGGCTTGATCGCAACCTTGGTCGCGGTAGTCACGGGCATACCCTCCTGGGGTATCTGGTTTTGGTGCCGGCCACGTGGGTAACCGGCGTCAATCTGCCTCATGTCCACCGGGCGGATCCGTCGTCGCGGGTGCCGGACCGCCTGGCGTTTCGCTCACCGGCGGGAGCCGGCGGGCTGGCACCCTCGACCCGAGAGTGCTAACCGCAGATTAGCAGTCGCCTGTGCGGAGTGCTAGCCCGATGGCCGAGCATGGACAATGTCGCGGTGCACCCGGACGAACTGGCCGCCCTGCGCGCCCCGGAGGGCGCGGCCGCGCTGGTCGCCGCGGCCGAGGTGCTGGCCGCGCCGGGCGGGACGGATCCACTCACCGCGGCGACCGCGCTGCGTACCGCCGGGGTGCCGGCACCGCTGGCCACCGCCGCGCTCACCCAGGCCGCGCTGCGCGCCCGCGCGACCGGCAAGTTCGGCCCGGCCGCCGCCCGGATGTTCTTCACCCGCGCCGGCCTGGAGCAGGCCACCCGGTCGGTGGTCGCCGACCGGCGCGCCGCCCGGTTGCGCGCCGCCGGGGTGCGCCACCTCGCCGACCTGGGTTGCGGTCTCGGCGCGGACTCCCTCGCCGCCGCCCGGGCCGGCATCCGGGTGTACGCGGTGGAGGCCGACCCGGCCACCGCCGCGATCGCCGCCGCCAACGTCGAGGCGACCGGGCTGGCCCACCTGGTCGACGTGGTCTGCGCCGACGCCACCGGAGTCGACGTCTCCGGCTACGACGCGGTCTTCTGCGACCCGGCCCGCCGGTCCGGCAACGGTCGGCGCACCTTCGACCCGGACAGCTACTCCCCGCCGTGGGACTTCGTCCGGTCGCTGGTCGCCCGGGTGCCACGGACCGTGCTGAAGGTGGCGCCGGGGATCGACCACGCGCTGATCCCGCCGGGAGCCGAGGCCGAGTGGGTCAGCGTCGACCGGGAGGTGGTCGAGGCGGCGTTCTGGTGCGGCCCGCTGGCCGACACGCCGCGCCGGGCCACCCTGCTGCGTGCCGGACGGCCGGCCACGGACCTGACCGGCGACGGTGGTGAGCCGGTGGACGTCGGCCCGGTCCGGCGTTTCCTGTACGACCCGGACGGGGCGGTGGTCCGCTCACACCTGGTCGCCGCGTTCGCCGCGACCGTCGACGGCACCCTCGCCGACGAGTCGATCGCCTACGTCTACGCGGACGCGCCGACCGACACGCCATACGGAAGGTGTCTGGAGATCACCGACGTGCTGCCGTTCTCGCTGAAGCGGCTGCGGGCGCTGCTGCGCGAACGCGGCGTCACGCGGCTGGAGATCCTCAAACGCGGCTCCCCGCTCGACCCCGCCCAGTTGCGCCGCGACCTGCGGCTGCGTACCGCCTCCGGGGCCGGCGTGGCGGCGAGCCTGGTGCTGACCCGGGTGGCCGGCGCCCCTACCGCGCTGCTCGCCCACCCGGTGCCGGCGCCGGGCCGGTGAGCGTGCCAGGCCGGGCGAGCGCACCCGCCCGATGAGCGCGCGGGGCCGGTAACGTCGCGCGGCATGGCAGGTACCGCGACCCCGGCGACGACGCTGCTGACCAAGCGGCGGATCACCTTCCAACTGCACCCGTACCGGGTCTCGCCGGACACCCCGGACTACGGCGCGGCGGTCGCGGCCACCCTCGGCGTCGCCCCCGAGCAGGTGTTCAAGACGCTGGTGGCGCAGGTCGACGGGGCACTCGCCGTCGGCGTCGTGCCGGTCACCGGGGAGCTGGACCTGAAGGCTCTGGCGGTGGCGCTCGGCGGCAAGCGCGCGGTGCTCGCCGACCGGGTGCTCGCCGAGCGGACCACCGGGTACGTCCGGGGCGGGATCAGCCCGATCGGGCAGCGTAAACGCCTGCCGACGGTGCTGGACGCCTCGGCGCAGCGGTACGCCGAGGTGTACGTCTCGGCCGGTCGTCGCGGGTTGCAATTGAGTATCGCTCCGGACGACCTGGCAGCGGTGGCCGACGCCCGTTTTGCCCCGATCGCCACCCACTGATCCGGTCAGTCGACGGGCAGATGTCCGCCACGTTGCTGAATTGTTATCGCGGGCAACAAAACTGGTGACGTCAGCGGTCTTGTGCTCGGCGCCACACTCCTAATACGTTGCCGGACACAACAAAACTGTGACGGCCCAGCCCAGCCCCAGGCCGTTGCCGTCGCCGGCCGGGTCTCCGGAGCCCACCAGCGCCGCGCGAGCCACACCTGAGACCGCACGACACGCACCAGCACAAAACCCTTGTACGCGAAACATCACCCTTCGAAAGGACCCGAGCGATGCGCAGAGGGATCCTCAGCACCGCCGCCGCCGGCGTCCTGCTCGCCGGCGGCCTGACCGCCTGTGGCAGCGACACCGGCACCGACAGCGGTGACACGCCCACCCCGAAGATCGGCGTGATCCTGCCGGACAGCGCCTCCTCCGACCGCTGGGAGACCGCCGACCGGCGCTTCCTGCAGGAGGCGTTCGACGCCGCCGGCGTCGACGCCACCATCCAGAACGCCCAGGGCGACAAGGCCCAGTTCCAGACCCTCGCCGACCAGATGATCACCGACGGGGCCACCGTCCTGATGATCGTCAACCTGGACTCCGGCACCGGCAAGGCCGTGCTGGACAAGGCCAAGCAGCAGGGCGTCGCCACCATCGACTACGACCGGCTCACCCTGGGCGGCTCCGCCGAGTACTACGTCAGCTTCGACAACGAGGCCGTCGGCCAGCTGCAGGGCGAAGGTCTGGTCAAGTGCCTGACCGACGCCGGCGTGGAAGAGCCGACCATCGCCACCCTCAACGGCTCCGAGACCGACAACAACGCCACCCTGTTCAAGAACGGCTACGACGGCGTGCTCGACCCGCTGTACGAGTCCGGCGAATACGTCAAGGGCCCGGACCAGTGGGTGCCGGACTGGGACGGCGCCCAGGCCGCCACGCTGTTCGAGCAGATGCTGACCCAGACCGGCGGCGAGATCGACGGTGTGCTGGCCGCCAACGACACCCTCGGCAACGCGGCGATCTCGGTGCTCAAGCGCAACCAGCTCAACGGCCAGGTGCCGGTCACCGGGCAGGACGCCACCCCGCAGGGTCTGCAGAACATCCTCGCCGGCGACCAGTGCATGACCGTCTACAAGGCGATCAAGGCCGAGGCGCAGGCCGCCGCCGACCTGGCGGTCGCGCTGGCCAACGGGGAGCGCAAGGAGGTCGCGCAGACCGTCACCGACCCGGAGACCAACCGGGAGGTGCCGTCGGTGCTGCTCACCCCGCAGGCCATCTACAAGGAGAACGTCGCCGACGTGGTCAACGACGGCTACGTCACCGCCGAGGAGCTCTGCACCGACGAGTTCGCCGAGCTCTGCGCCGAGGCCGGCATCAGCTGACCGGCGTACCGGCGACCGACCGGTAGCCCCGCCGCGGGTGTCACCCGGCAGCACCATCGCCGGGTGACACCCGCGGCGGCGGAACCGGCACCGGCCGGACACCCTCACGAAGGAGACCACCCGTGTCCGCGACCCCCCTGCTGCAACTGCGCGGGATCGACAAGAACTTCGGCCCCGTCCAGGTGCTGCGCAACGTCGACTTCGCCGTCTACCCCGGCGAGGTGACCGCGCTCGTCGGTGACAACGGTGCCGGCAAGTCCACCCTGGTCAAATGCATCAGCGGCATCCACCCGATCGACCGCGGTGAGGTCATCGTCAACGGCCGCCGGGTGCACATCCACAACCCGCGCGACGCCGCGTCGCACGGCATCGAGGTCGTCTACCAGGACCTCGCGCTCTGCGACAACCTCGACATCGTGCAGAACATGTTCCTCGGGCGGGAGAAGCGCTCCGGGATCGTGCTGGACGAGACCACCATGGAGCAGATGGCCGCGGACACCCTCGCCGGGCTCTCCGTCCGGACCGTCAAGTCGCTGCGGCAACTCGTCGCCAGCCTCTCCGGCGGCCAGCGCCAGACCGTCGCCATCGCCAAGGCGGTGCTCTGGAACAGCAAGGTCGTCATCCTGGACGAGCCCACCGCGGCGCTCGGCGTCGCCCAGACCGCCCAGGTGCTCGAACTGGTCCGCCGGCTCGCCGACAACGGCCTCGCCGTCGTACTGATCTCGCACAACATGAACGACGTCTTCGCGGTGTCGGACCGGATCGCCGCGCTGTACCTCGGCCAGATGGTCGCCCAGGTCCGCAGCACGGAGATCACCCACGCGCAGATCGTGGAGTTGATCACCGCCGGCCGCAGCGGTGACCTCGGCCTGCCGGCCGACAACGGCACCGAGTACACCGCCACCACCGGACCGGGAGCCGACCGATGAGCACCGCCACCTCGACAGTCCAGCGGCCCGCCGCCCGGGCCGACTCGCCCGGCGTCGGCGAACACCTGCGCAACTACTTCTCCCGGGTGCGCGGCGGCGACCTCGGCGCACTGCCCGCCATCCTCGGCCTCATCGTGCTCTGCACGGTCTTCTCGATCGTGCGGCCCAACTTCTTCACCGCCGGCAACTTCGCCAACCTGTTCATCCAGGGCGGAGCGGTCACCCTGATCGCGATGGGGCTGATCTTCGTCCTGCTGCTCGGTGAGATCGACCTCTCCGCCGGCTTCGCCAGCGGCGTCTGCGCCGCGATCCTGGCGGTCGTCTCCACCGAGATGGGCCTGCCCTGGTACGTGGCGGTGCTGGCGGCGGTGGCCACCGGCACCCTGATCGGCACCATCCTCGGATTCCTGGTCGCCAAGGTCGGCATCCCGTCGTTCGTGGTCACCCTGGCCGCGTTCCTCGCCTTCCAGGGCACCGTGCTGCTGCTGATCGAGGGCGGCAAGAACGTCTCGCTGCGCGACGACGTGCTGATCGCGATCGTCAACCGCAACGTCCCGCCGGTCGTCGGTTGGGCGATCTTCGGCGTCGGGGTGGCCGGGTTCGCGCTGATCCAACTGCTGCGCTACCGCACCCGGTCCGCCAAGGGCCTGGTCACCGACCCGATGGTGGTGGTGCTGACCCGCATCGGCGTGCTGGTCGCGATCGCCGGTGCCGCCGTCTACATCCTCAACCAGGAGCGCAGCATCAACCCGCTGATCACCTCGCTGCGCGGGGTGCCGATCGTGGTGCCGGTCATCGTGGTACTGCTGATCTTCTGGACCTTCGTGCTGCGGCGCACCGCGTACGGCCGGCACATCTACGCCGTCGGCGGCAACCGGGAAGCCGCCCGCCGGGCCGGCATCAACGTCGACCGGATCCGGATCTCCGCCTTCATGATCTGCTCCTCGATGGCCGCCGTCGGCGGCATCGTGGCCGCCAGCCGGGCCAACTCGGTCGACGCCAACACCGGCGGCAGCAACGTGCTGCTGTTCGCCGTCGGCGCGGCGGTGATCGGCGGCACCAGCCTCTTCGGCGGCAAGGGCCGGGTCCTCGACGCGGTCCTCGGCGGCGCCGTGGTCGCGGTCATCGAGAACGGCATGGGGCTGATGAACGTCAGCTCCGGGGTGAAGTTCGTCTTCACCGGGCTGGTGCTGCTGCTGGCCGCCAGCGTCGACGCGCTGTCCCGTCGTCGCGCCGCCGCCGGGTCACGATGACTGCGGAGACGACGAACCGATGCGGGCAGGACCCAGCCAGGAGGAGATCCGCCGGCACAACCTCGGCGCGTTACTGCGGCACGTGCACGTGCACGGCGCCACCTCACGCGCCGAACTGACCACCACGCTGGGGCTCAACCGCAGCACCATCGGTGCGCTCACCGCCGACCTGGCCGCAGCCGGCCTGGTCAGCGAGGGCGGCGCCCGGGAAACCGGCCGGGCCGGACGACCGTCGCTGGTCGTCCGGCCCGCGTCCGAGCGGGTGTACGCGTACGCGCTCAGCATCGAGGTCGACCGGCTACGGGTCGCCCGGGTCGGGCTCGGCGGCCGGATCCTCGACATCCGCACCGCCGAACGGCCCCGCGGCACGCTGGCCGCCGAGGCGGTCGGCCCGCTCACCGGCTTCGTCAAGGAGCTGCACCAGGCGGTGCCGGCCGGCGCGGTCTGCGTCGGCAGCGGCGTCGCGGTCTGCGGCATGGTCCGCCGCGACGACGGCATGGTCCGGCTCGGGCCGACCATGGGCTGGGTCGACGAGCCGCTGGGCGCGGCCCTGGCCGAGGCGCTCGGCGACGACCGGGGCGTCCTGGTCGGCAACGTCTCCGACGTGTGCGCGCTGGCCGAACACACCCGGGGCGCGGCGGTCGGCTGCGACCACCTCATCTACCTGTACGGCGACGTCGGCGTCGGCGCCGGCATCATCGCCGGTGGCCGCCGGGTCACCGGCCACGGCGGGTACGGCGGCGAGGTCGGCCACATGGTGGTGCACCCCGGGGGCCGGCCCTGCCTGTGCGGATCCCAGGGCTGCTGGGAGACCGAGATCGGCGAACACGCGCTGATCCAGGCGGCCGGCCGCAGCGGGGCCGTCGTCGGCCGGGAAGCGGTGCTCGCCGTGGTGGACGCGGCCGACCGGGGCGACAGCCAGGCCCAGGCCGCGGTCCGCCAGGTCGGCAACTGGCTCGGTTTCGGCGTGGCCAACCTGGTCAACATCTTCAACCCGGAGACGGTGATCTTCGGCGGTACGCTGCGGGACGTCTACCTGGCGGCGGCCGCGCACGTGCGCAGTCGGCTCAACTCCAACGGGTTACCGGCCTGCCGGGAACACGTCCGGCTGCGTACCCCGAAACTCGGCGACGACGCGCCGCTGATCGGCGCGGCCGAGCTGGCCTTCGAGCAGCTGCTCGCCGACCCGCTCGACGCGGTGGCCGGCTGACCCCGGTCAGCCGACCGCCTGCGCCGACCCGAGGCCCTGCCAGGTACGCCACAGTACGGCGTACGGGCCGTCGGCGGCGACCAGCTCGTCGTGCGAACCGAACTCGGTGATCAGCCCGTCCTCGACCACGGCGATCCGGTCGGCGTCGTGTGCCGAGTACAGCCGGTGCGCGATCGCGATCACCGTACGCCCGTGCAGCACCGCAGCGAGCGACCGCTCCGTGCGCCGGGCGGTACGCGGGTCGATCAGCGACGTCGCCTCGTCCAGCACCAGGGTCTGCGGGTCGGCCAGCACCAGCCGGGCCAGGGCGAGCTGCTGGGCCTGGTCCGGACCGACCGAATGGCCGCCGGCACCGACCACCGTGGCCACCCCGTCCGGCAGGGCGGACACCCAGTCCAGTGCGTCGACGGCGGCCAACGCGTCGCGTACCTCGGCGTCGGTGGCGTCCGGCCGGACCAGCGCGACGTTGTCGCGCACCGTACCGATGAAGACGTGATGCTCCTGGGTGACCAGGGCGACCCGGCCGCGCAGCTGGTCCGGGGCGAGGTCGGTCAGCGGCACGCCGCCGGCGGTGACCGAACCGGCGGTCGGCCGCAGCACCCCGGCCAGCAGCCGGCCCAGGGTGGACTTGCCGGCGCCGGACGGCCCGACGATGGCGATCCGCTCCCCCGGCTGCGGCACCAGGGTGACCCCGCGCAGCACCTCCCGCCCGTCGACGTAGCTGAAGCGGACGTCGACCGCCGCGACCGGGTCGGCGGTGCGCACGCCGTCAGGTGCCGGCGCGCGCGGCACCGCGATCGCGGGCCGGTCCGGCTGGGCGACGCCGAGCAGCCGGGCCAGCGACGCGGCACCGAGCTGCAGTTCGTCCAGCCAGTTCAGCAGCCGGTCCAGCGGGACGGCCAGCATCTGCACATACAGCACTGCCGCGGTGACCTGGCCGAGCGTCACCCAACCGCGCAGGTAGCACCAGCCGCCGATGGCCAGGGTCGCCGCGACCGGCACCACGTAGCTGATCTCGATCAGCGGGAACCAGACGGTACGCAGCCACAGCGTGTAACGCTCGGCCGCGTACTGCCGGGCGATGTCGGCGTCGGTACGCCGCCGCCGGTGCTCCTGCCGGCGCAGCGCCTCGACGGTCCGGGCACCATCGACGGTTTCGCTGAGCCCGTCGGTGATCCGCGAGTACGCGGCGCTCTCGGCCAGGTAGCCGTCCGGTGCCCGGCGCAGATACCAGCGGGTGCCCGCCCACAGCAGCGGCACCACGATCAGGCAGGGCACCGCCAGCACCGGGCCGACCAGCAGCAACGCCCCGAAGATGAAGGTCGCGGTGCTGATCGCGATCAGCGTCTCGGGCACCGCGAACCGTACCGACTTGGACAGCACGGCGACGTCGTGCGAGGTCCGGGTGAGCAGGTCACCGGTGCCGGCCTTCTCCACCGTCGACAGCGGGATGGACAGCACCCGGCCGATGAACTCTTCGCGCAGCGCGGCCAGCACCCGCTCGCCGAGCCGGGCGGACGCGACGTGCGCGTAGCGGGCCAGCACCGCCTGTAAGACCAGGAACCCGGCGATCGCCAGGGCGGTCCGGTCGACGGCAGCGATCGCCGCCGTCCCGGTGGTGAGCGTCTCGACCAGGCCGCCGAGCAGCCGGGGCGCGGCGAGCCCGGCGACTGCGGCACCCACGTGCAGCGCCAGGGCACCGGCCAGCATCCGTGGGTGCCGGCGGACCAGGACACGGGCGTACCGGCGGACCTCGGCCCGGTCCGCGACCGGCAACGCCGTCACGACGCCACCTCACTCAATGCCGCCACCTCAGTCGACGCCGCCGGCTCGCTCGATACCGCCGGGCTCGGCGCGGGTCACCAGGGCGGCGTACCCGGCTTCGGTGCGCAGCAGATCGGCGTGACTGCCGTCGGCCACCACCCGGCCGGCGTCGACGAACACCACCCGGTCGGCGTGTTCCAGCAGCAGCGGGCTGGTGGTGCAGACGACGGTGGTCCGGCCGGTCCGGGCGGCCGGCAGCCGGGCGGCGATCCGCACCTCGGTGTGCGCGTCCACGGCGCTGGTCGGCTCGACCAGCACCAGGACCGGCGGGTCGGCGAGCAGCGCCCGGGCCAGCCGGAGCCGCTGCTGCTGGCCGCCGGAGAACTCCCGGCCACGTTCGGCGACCTCGGCGTCGAGACCGGCGGGCAGCGCATCGACGATGTCGGTGGCGCTGGCCGCAACCAGCGCCGCCCGGATCGCGTCGTCGCCGGCCCGCCCGGTGCCGTCGAGTTCGTCGCGCAGCCGGCCGGTGAACAGCCGGTCGTCGTTGTCGGCCACCAGGATCCGCTGCCGGACCGTGGCCAGGTCCAGCTCCCGCAGCGGTACGCCGGCCAGGGCGACCTCGGCGTCGCGGTAGCGCCCCAGCCGGTCGGCGAGCCCGGCGACGTCCTCCGGCGCGGTGGCCGCGACGGCGGTCAACTGGTACGGGGCCACCCGCAGGCCGGACGTCGGATCGACCAGTTCGCCGTCGCGGTCCGGCAGTCGGCGCGGCCGGGCCGGGTCGGTGAACTCGGGCGTGATGGCGAGCAGGCCCGCGACCCGGCGGGCGGCGACGTGGCCACGGGTCATGGTGTGCAGGAACTCGGTCAGCGTCCGGATCGGACCGGTCAGGAACGCGGTGTACGCGTAGGCGGCGACCAACTGCCCGACGGTCAGCTCGCCGGAGAGCGTGAGCCGCGCCCCGAGCCAGGTCACCAGCACCAGGAACATCCCGGGCAGCAGCAGCTGGCCGGCCTCCAGGACGGACTCGACCCGGGCCAGTCGGTCGCCGCGCCGCCGCAGCTCCTGCGACTGGTCCCGGTAGCGGTCGGCGAAGGCCGGTTCACCGCCGACGCCGCGCAGGATCCGCAGGCCGGTCACGATGTCGCCGGCCAGGGTCGCCAGGGTGGCCTGCTGGTCCCGGTAGGTCTGCTGGCGGCGGTGCAGCGGCCGCAGGCCGAGCCCGACGGCCGCCATCAGCACCGGCACCCCGATCACGATCACCAGCCCGAGCGGAACGGAGGTGCCGAGCAGGATCGCGGCGACCACGACGATCGCCACCACCGCACCGACCGCCCGGGCGACGACCTCCACCGCGCCGCCGAGACTGCTCATGTCGGCGGTCCCGATGCTCACCACCTCGCCGGTGGCCAGCCGTTTCGGCAGGGTGGCGCCGAGCCGGTTGGCCTGCCGTACGGTGAGCTGGACCGTGCGGTACGCGGTGGACAGCCAGTTGAACACCCCGAACCAGTGCTGGCTGATGCTGGCCGTCGCCTGGACCAGCCCCAGCCCCAGTAGCACCGCCGACCAGCCGAGCAGCGCCTGCGGATCGCGAGCGGTGAGGCCGACGTCGACGGCGCGCCCGAGAACCGCCGGCATCAACGCCTGGCTGCCCATCCAGACCACGCTGAGCACCGATCCCCAGGCCACGGACGCCCCGGCGCGTCCGGCCAACCAGCGCAGCAGACGCAGGGCTGACCGGTGATCGGCTACGCCGGGATCGGCGACGGGCAGGGACCACATGACATCGCGACGGTACGGCTACATTGCGTGGCCGATCCACCGATTTTCCCATTTCCGCCGGTCGGTCGGCGGCGGCTTCAGCGGTCGACCTGGGTGAAGTCCCAGCTGTGCGGTGGACGGGTGACCAGCCGCAGCGGTGGTTCCGGCAACGACAGCGGGCTGCTGCGCCACTTCGAGATGACCACCAGCCGGTCATCGGTCGACGAGAAGACCTCACTGGCCACGTGCAGCGGGCTGTGTTCGATCTCCGGAAGCGCGGTGTCGCAGACCCAGGTGAGCAACTCGGTCAGGCGGGACGGCTCGGCCTTGGCCTCCCACATCCGCACGATCACGTCGCCGGACATTACACGCTCACCGTGGTCAACGGCAGCGCGGAGTCGGCCGGCAGGTCCAGCCGGCTGGCCGGTACCCCGGCGGCGACCAGATGCGAACCGAGCGCCGCGACCATCGCGCCGTTGTCGGTGCAGAGTTTCGGCCGGGGCACCCGGACCCGGATCCCGTACCGCGCGCAGCGTTGCTCGGCCATCGCCCGCAGCCGCGAGTTGGCCGCCACCCCACCACCGATGACCAGGGTCTCGACGCCCCGGTCCCGGCAGGCGTCGACCGCCTTGGCGGTCAGCACGTCACAGACCGCCTCCTGAAACGACGCGGCGACGTCCGCCACCGGCACCGGCTCACCGGCCCGTTCCCGGGCCTCGACCCAGCGGGCCACCGCGGTCTTCAGCCCGGAGAAGGAGAAGTCGAACCGGTGTGCGGCGAGGTCCTTCGGCGCGGTGAGTCCACGGGGGAACGCGATCGCCGCGGCGTCACCGTCGCGGGCCGACCGGTCGATCGGCGGCCCGCCGGGGAACGGCAGGCCGAGCAGCCGGGCCACCTTGTCGAACGCCTCGCCGGCCGCGTCGTCGATGGTGGCGCCGAGCGGGGTGACCCCGGCGGCCAGGTCGTCGACCAGCAGCAGCGACGAGTGCCCGCCGGAGACCAGCAGGGCGATCGCCGGCTCCGGCAGCGGACCGTGTTCCAGGGTGTCGACGGCCACGTGGGCGGCGAGGTGGTTGACGCCGTACACCGGCTTGTCGGTGGCGATCGCGTAGCCCTTGGCCGCCGCGACACCGACCAGCAGGGCACCGGCCAGACCGGGGCCGGCGGTCACCGCGATCGCGTCGATGTCGGCCAGGGTTACGCCGGCGTCGTCGAGGGCCCGGCGCATCGTCGGCACGATCGCCTCCAGGTGGGCCCGGCTGGCCACCTCCGGCACCACGCCGCCGAACCGGGCGTGTTCGGCCACGCTGGAGGCCAGCGCGTCGGCGAGCAGTGTGTGCCCGCGGACGATGCCGACCCCGGTCTCGTCGCAGGAGGTCTCGATCCCGAGGACCAGAGGTTCGTCAGCCATCTCGCATCATCACCAGAGCGTCGGTGTTGCTGGGTTGGTAGTAGCCACGGCGTACGCCGACCGGTTCGAAACCGTACGCCGCGTACAGCCGCTGCGCGGGTGCGTTGTCCACCGCGACCTCCAGGAAGGTCCGGCCGGCCCCGCGCCGGGTGGCTTCGTCGAGCAGCCCGACCAGCAGGGTCCGGCCCACGCCGCGCCGTTGGTGGTCCCGGCGTACCGCGACGTTCTGCACCCAGGCCTCGTCGGGTGTCGCCGGGTCGCCGGCCAGTGCCAGCCCGGCGTACCCGGCCAGCTGGTCGGTGCCGTCGACGGCGGCCAGGTAGTGGTGCCCGTTGGCCAGCTCGTTCCAGAACATCTCGGCCGACCACTGTTCGGCACCGAACAGGTCGGCTTCGATCGGTACCGCCTGTTCGATGTGCCACCAGCGGAACCGGACGGTCCGCAGCTGCCCACCGACCTGGGTCACTGGAGCACCGGTTTGCGTCCGGCCGCCGCGACGGCGTCGGGCCGGCGCAGGTAGCAAGGGGTCAACGGCTCGGTGGGCGCGGCGATGCGGACCCGGTCGGCCGCCAACCGCGCCAGCGGCAGGGCGTCCGGGTAGCGGGGCTCGGGTCGCACCGGTACGCCGAGCAGTTCGGCGTACCGCAGGGCGCCGTCGCCGACTGCCGTGGTGACGCCGAGACCTGCCAGGGCCTCGGCGACGGTGGCCGGCGCGCCGACTGCCGGGTCGGTGAGCCGCCGACCGTCGGCGGCGTACACCGCCCAGTAGATCTCCCGGCGCCGCGCGTCGGTGGCAGCCAGCACCCGGCCGGTCGCAGCGTCGCTGCCGGCGAGGTCGCTGCCGGCGAGGTCGGTGCCGGCGAGGTCGGTGCCGGCGGCGTGGCCGAGCGCGTCGAGGGAGTTGACGCCGTACGTCGGGATGTCGAGGGCGTGCGCCACGCTGGCGGCGGTGACCAGACCGACCCGCAGTCCGGTGAACGGCCCGGGGCCGAGCCCGGCCACCACTGCGGTCAGGTCCGCCGCCGCCGCGCCTGACTCGGTCAGGCAGGCGGCGATCTGCGGGGAGAGCAGTTCGCCGTGCGCCCGCGCGTCGACCGTACGTCGGCTGGCCAGCAGACGTACGTCGTCGGTGATCTCGGCCAGCGCAGCGGTCACCGCGGGAGTCGACGAATCCAGCACCAGTACCAGCACGGTATGCACCCTAACCGGACACCGCAGCCGGCTCCTGGCTGCCCTCGGCGCGCCCGTGGCCGGGTCACCCCACACCCCCGCGACCCCGCGACCCCCGCGACCCGTGTGTCTCGCGTGTCTCGCGTGTCCCGCCCGCCACTCATACTCTCCGGACCTGATGCCACCCGTGCATCTTGATGCCACAGGTGCATCAAGCCTGGAGAGAGACCATGTCCCCCGCGCCGAACCTGGCCCGGTCCGGTCCGAGTCCGGTCCGAGTCCGGTCCGAGTCCGGTCCGAGCCCCGCCGCCCGGGAGTCCAACCAGCCGGTCACGCGCCGCCGGTCGGGAACCGGACATCCGTCGAGGATGGACATCATCGGTACCGGACAGGGAGCATCAGCGAATGGAATCGTCGACCCGGCTCGGCGGGGAGGTCGGCCGGCTGCTGCGGCAGGAACGCGAACTCCGCCGGCTGACCCAGCGGGATCTGGCCACGGCCACCGGAATCGCGCAAACCACCGTGGCCAGGGTCGAGTCCGGTCACCGGGGCGCGGCGCTGCCACTGGTCGAGCGGTTGTTCGCGGCGCTGGGCCGGCAACTCGTGGTCGGAGTCGAGGACCTCGACGAGGACGTGGACCGGCAGATAGCGCAACTCGCCGACCGCGGGATCGATGACCGGCTCCTGGACACCGACGTCGAGCGGTTCCGCCGCCACGTCGACGGAATCAGCTACGTCTTCGACGGTCCGACCGCCGCACTGCTGCAGGGCGCACCGGTGCCGGCACCCGGAGTGCACGTGGCCCTGCTCTGGTCCGAGGCGGACGCCATCACCGAATGGCTGACCGGCCGGTACGCGAGCCGGTGGATGGACCGCTGGCAGGAGTACCGGCACATTCCGGTCGATCCGCGCGAACCGTATCCACTCCGGTGGCAGACGATAGCCGGTGAGATCCACGCCCGGATGTGCGACAAACTCCCCGAGTCGATCGACGTACGGCACGGCGAGCGGCACTACCCGGTGGTGCCGCTGGCCGAGCTGGCGATCGCCGATCCGGGCGTCGCCCGGCTACTGGACCGGCACCGGGCGGGCCGCAGCGGTCAGCCGGTACCGGGGCGCGGCAGTTGACCGGTCAGCCGGCCACCGGCTGATCGGCACCACCGGTCCGGCTCCAGTCGATGCCGGGCAGGCCGGCGTCGGCCAACGCCTTGTCGGTGGCGCTGAACGGCCGGCTGCCGAGAAAGCCCCGCGGGTTCATCGGGCTGGGGTGGCCGGCCTCCAGCACGACGTGCCCCGGGTTGGTGATCAGCCCGCGCTTCTTGCGGGCGTAGCCACCCCACAGCAGGAAGACGACCCGCTGGTCACGGGCTTCGAGCGCGGCGATCGTGGCGTCGGTGAACTCCTCCCAGCCCTTGCCGGCGTGTGAGCCGGGCCGGCCCTGCCGCACGGTGAGCACCGCGTTGAGCAGCAGCACCCCCTGGGCCGCCCAGCCGGTCAGGTCACCGCTGCGCGGCATCGGCACCCCGACGTCGGTGCCCAACTCCTTGAAGACGTTGCGCAGCGACGGCGGCACCGATACCCCGTCGCGGACGCTGAAGCTCAGCCCGTGGGCCTGCCCGGCCCGGTGGTACGGGTCCTGGCCGAGGATCAGCACCCGGCACTGCTCCGGCGGGCACAGCCGGTACGCGGTGAACAGGTCCTCCACCGGCGGGTACACCGTCTGGTCGGCGTACTCGTCGGCGACGTACCGGCCGAGCGCGGCGGTGCCGGCCGGGTCCAGGTGCGGGGTGAGCGCGGTGGCCCAGGCAGGAGGCAACATGGCCAGCAGGTCGAGCATCTCGGGAGCCTTTCGTCACGCCTCGGTGGTGGCCGCCGCCCGTCCTCATGGAGAGCTGCGCGCCGTCCGGCACTCTACGGGTGGCCTACGACATCACCGTCCAGCATGGCCGGCCGGCTGGTCCAGCGCGGCGAGCCGGCCCGACCAGCCGGGGCCCAGCCCAGTCACCTCGGCGGTCCGGGAGTCGTCCTCGGCCCGGTGCATGCGGACCAGCAGGTGCGCCTCGGCGAGCTGCTCGACCATCCCCTCGCCCCACTCGACGACGGTGACCGCCCGGTCCATGTCGGCGTCCAGATCGAGGTCGTCGATCTCGGCCCGCGGGTCGGGCGCGTCGCCGAGCCGGTACGCATCGGCGTGCACCAGGGTGAGCGTGCCGCCCCGGGCCGGATCCGGCTGGTGCACCCGGGCGATGACGAAGGTCGGCGAGGTGACGTCGCCGCGTACCCCGAGTCCGTCGCCGATCCCCTGCACCAGCGCGGTCTTGCCGGCACCGAGCGGACCGGTCAGCACCACCAGGTCGCCCTGGCGCAGCAGCCGGCCGAGACGGCGGCCGAGGTCGTGGGTGTCGGCCAGTTCGGGTAGCGGGATCCGGACGGTCATCGGGTGATTTTCGCAAGGAACGCGAACAGCGCCGCGTTGACCCGGTCGGCGTGTTCCAGCATCACCACGTGCCCACCGTCGGGGATCCTCACGTAGTCGGCGTCGGGCAGCCGACGCAGGATCTCCTCCGAGTGGGTCACCGGGGTGATCATGTCCTTGTCGCCGACGATGACCAGGGTGGGGCTGCTCTCCAGTACCGCGAGCGCCGGGTACCGGGAGTGGGTCAGCAGGGTCCGCACGTACCGGGTGACGGTCTCCGCCGAGGTCCGCGAGTTCATCCGCTCCACGTAGCTGACCAGCGCCGGGCTGGGCCGGGCGGTGCCGAAGCCGTACTGGCGGGTCAGCAGCCAGGCGAGGTCGGCGGTGGCCACCCGCAGCCGGTCGATCACTGGACCGGTCAGCCGGGTGGCGTTGTTGACCAGCATCAGCAGCGGCGAGCCGGCCCGGCTGAGGATCGCCGGCAGACCGAGCCGGGCCTCGTCGACCAGACTGCCCGAGGTCGCCATCAGTACGGTGCCGACCACCCGGTCGCGGAACAGCTCCGGATGCCGTTGTGCCAGGGCCATGATGGTCATGCCGCCCATCGAATGTCCGACCAGGATCAACGGGCCGTCACCGGCGGCCTGCTCGATGACCGCCCGCAGCGTCTCACCGAGCGCGTCGATCTCGTAGTCGCCGGACTCCAGCCGGCCGGAGCGGCCGTGGCCGGGCTGGTCGTAGCAGACCAACCGGTACTCTCCCCGCCGGGTCAGCTCCCGGCGCTGAAAGTGGAAGGTCCCCATGTCCAGGCAGTAGCCGTGCACGAAGACGATGGTCGGCCGCAGCGGTGCCGCGTCGTCCGGCTCGACGATCTCCACGTAGACGTCGGTGCCGTCGGCCGCGGTGACGACCCGGGTCTCGTCGTAGGGCAGCTCGCCGAAGGGTTCGTCGGCGTACCGGTCCGCCACCTCCCGCTTGAGCCGGCGCACCACGGCGCGTTCGACGGTGACCGTCGCGGTCACCCCGGCAGCCGCGACGCCGATGACCGCGCCGACGATGCCGGCGGTCCGGGCCACCTTCTGCGCACCGGCCCGCTGCCCGCTCATGGCCGGCTGTCCTGGTAGATCCGGGGCACCCGGGGACTACCGAACCGGGTGACGATCTCGTAGTTGATGGTGCCGACCGCGTCGGCCCAGTCGTCGGCGGTCGGGCCGCCGTCGCGTCCGTCACCGAACAATGTGGCCACCTCCCCAGCGTTGATCTCGTCGTCGCCGCAGTCGAGCACGATCTGGTCCATGCACACCCGGCCGGCGATCCGGCGCGTCCGGCCGCCGAGGCGCACCGGCCCGGTGTTGGACGCGTGCCGGGGCACGCCGTCGGCGTAGCCGAGCGGCACCACGGCCAGGGTGCTCTCCCGTTCGGTGTGGTAGGTGTGCCCGTAGGAGACGCCCTGCCCGGCGGGGACCCGTTTGACCAGCATCACCCGGGCACGGACGGTCATCGCCGGTCGTAAACCGAAAGTCTCGCCCGGCACCGGGGACAGCCCGTAGCAGGCGATACCGGGCCGGACCAGGTCGAAGTGGGTGTCCGGCCGGGTCAGGGTGGCCGCCGAGTTGGCCAGGTGCCGGTAGCGGGGTCGCAGCCCGTACCGGCCGGCCACCGCGAGCCCGTCGTGGTACGCCGCCAACTGCCGGTCGATGGTGGCGTGCCCGGGCGCGTCGGCGAAGACGAAGTGGCTCCACACCCCGACCACCTCGACGGTGCCGTCGGACTGTGCCTTGGCGGCCGCTTCGACCAGCTCTGGCCAGTCGTCGCCGGTGGCCCCACCCCGGGACAACCCGGTGTCGATCTTGAGATGCAACCGGGCCGGCCGGCCGGCGAGTCGGGCCGCGGCGACGGCCTCGGACAGCAGGGCGCGGCTGCCGACGCCGAGGTCGACGTCGGCGGCGACCGCGTCGTGCAGGGGCAGTCCGGGGCTGAGCAGCCAGGCCAGCACCGGCCCGGTCAGTCCGGCACCGCGCAGCTCCAGCGCCTCACCGAGGGTGCAGACGCCCAGCCAGTCCGCTCCGGCGTCGAGGGCGGCCCGGGCCGCCGGCACCATGCCGTGGCCGTACCCGTCGCCCTTCACCACCGCCATCAGCTCGGCGCTGGTGCCGGCCCGCAGCCGGGCCACGTTCTCCCGGATCGCGTCCAGGTCGACCCGCACCTCTGCCTGCCACATGAGGCCAGCCTACTGACCGGTCACCTGATCGGGCAGGTTCCCGGCTGGTCAGATCGGCACCCGACCGGGTCAGATCATCGTCACCTACCGGAAGGGCACCGTCACCCACCGGTCAGGTCGGCCACCACCGGGCGCAGCGCGGCGGCCACCTCGACCGCGGTGACCGGACCACTGCGGGCGGCGGCCCGGCCGGCCAGGCCGTGCACGTACGCGGCGGCCAACGCCGCCCGCTGCGGGTCCAGCCCGGCGGCGAGCAGCGAGCCGAGCAGGCCGGCCAGCACGTCGCCGGTGCCGCCGGTGGCCAGTGCCGGGGTGCCGGTGGCGTTCACGTACGCCCGTCCGTCCGGGGCGGCGACCACCGTACGGTCGCCTTTGAGCAGGACGGTCGCCCGCATCCAGGCGGCCAGCCGCAGCGCGGCCCCGACCCGGTCGTCGCCGGGTGGCTGGCCGGCGAGCCGGGCGAACTCCCGGTCGTGCGGGGTGATCACGGTGGGTGCCTGCCGGCCGCGTAGCTGCTCCGCCCAGCTGCCGTCGACCAGCATGGTCAACGCGTCGGCGTCCAGCACCACCGGCACCGGCGCGGCCAGCACCGACCGCAGCTCGGTCACGGCGTGTTCCCCGCCGCCCAGCCCGGAGCCGCACACCCAGGCCTGCACCCGGCCGGCGTCGGCGACCCGACCGGTGGCGATCACCGAGGGGTACCGGTCCAGCACCTGGGTGGCGGCGCTGCCGGCGTACCGGACCAGGCCGGTCGGGCCGGCGACCGCCCCGCCGACGGAGAGCACCGCCGCGCCCGGATAGGTCGCCGATCCGGTCGCCACCCCGACGACTCCCCGGGTGTACTTCTCGGCGGCCGGGGCCAGCGTCGGCCACCAGGCTGACACGTCGTCGCGACCGGGCACCTCGAACGCGGGTGTGCCGCGCAACCACGGTCGCAGGCCGATGTCGACCAGCTCCACGTGGCCGGCGCGGACGGCGGCCGGGCCGACCATCAGGGCCGGCTTCAGGCATCCGAAGGTGACGGTGACGTCGGCTCGTACGGTGTCCGTCCCGGCCGCGGCGGCTCCGGCCCCGGTAGCTCCGGACCCGGCGAGGCCAGCTCCGGTCGACGGCACCGCGGCGCCGTCGGGCACCCCGCCGGTGTCGACCGCCACGCCGCTGGGCACGTCCACCGCGACCAGCACCGGCCGACCGCCACGTGCCGAAGTGAGCTCGCCGGCCCGGGCGAGCGCACCGGCGGCCGGCTCCCGCAGCCCGCCGGTGCCGCCGATGCCGACGATCCCGTCCAGGATCAGGTCCACGTGCCGGCCGGCACCGTCGGCGGTCCGACCGTCGGCCGCCCGGCCGCCAGCTGCCCGTAGCGCGGCGAGCCCGCCGCTGTGGGCCCGGTCCGGTCGCAGCAGCCAGGCGGTGACCCGGGCGCCCCGGCGGGCCAGCCGGGCTCCGGCGTACAGCGTGTCACCGCCGTTGTCGCCCGAGCCGACCAGCAGCAGCACCTCGGCACCGTAGACCCCGCCGCGCTCGGCGAGCAGGGTGGCGCACCTGCGGGCCAGGCCGGCGGCGGCCCGGTGCATCAATGTCCCCGGTGGAACGGTCGCCATCAGCGCCTGCTCGGCGCTGCGGACGTCGGACACCCGCCACACCTGGATCATTCCTCGTACCTCCGCCGCGCCGCCTTTGTCGCTCACCACCCACGGTCACCCTACCGGCGGTGGTGACCGGTGGGACGGTAACCGCTGCGCCGATTGTCCACAGGGTCCCCCGCCACGCTGTCGGTTCCGGATAGCGTCTGCCCATCGACGCATGCCGACGGAGGCGACATGGGCGAACGGAGGCGACATGGGTGAGCTCCCAGGCAACGACGTGGGCCCGGCCGGCGGCGGGCCGCTGCGGGTGCGGCCGGCCGTGCTGCACGACGCCGCCGACCGGTTGACCGGGCTGGCCTACCGGCTGGCGCACGGGCTGGCCGGCCAGCCGGAGCTGACCGTCACCGCGCCGGGATGGGCGGCGGCCGACCTGCTGGTCGCGGTGGAGGCCGCAGTGCACCGGCAGGTGAGCCGGGCCGGCGCGGACGCGGCCGCCACCGGGCAGGCGCTGGCCCGGGCCGCCGACGAATACGACGCCGCCGACTGGCGGGCGGTCCACCGGCTGGCCAGGTGATCACGTACCGGCAGCTGTGGCGGGCCGACCCGGCGGCCTGGCAACGGGCCGCGTACGGCTGGCGGCACCGGCAATCAGCGGTCGAACGGCGGGCCGCCGAGGTGGCCGGGGCGGCCGGGGCACTGCGCGCCGGCTGGTCCGGGCCGGCGGCGGACGCCGCCGACACCCGGTTGGCCGGCCTGGGTGACCGGCTCGACGCCGTCGGCCCGGCGCTGTGCGTCGTCGACCAGATCCTCAGCCGGTACGCCGACCAGCTGGCCCGGGCCAAGGCGGTGCTCGCCGACTGGGTCGCCACGGCGGGGGTGCTCGGTCTGTCGATCGACCGGGACGGCCGGGTCGGCGTGGACCCGGCGGTGACCCGCCCGGACGGGCCGACCCTGGCCGGTGCCCGCCGGGTGGCCGCCGGCGTCGCCGACGCGCTTGCCCTGGCCACCGAGGCGGACGTCGACGCGGCCCGCCGGCTCGACGCGGCCGCCACCGCCGCCAGCCAGGGCTGGCCGGCGCGCCCGCCGGCGACGCGCCCGCCGCCGTCGGCTGCGCCGGCGACGGTGCGGGCCTGGTGGGCCGGGCTGGACGACGCGCAGCGGCGCTGGTTGATCCGGCACGAGCCGGCCCGGGTCGGTCGGTGGGACGGTCTGCCGGCGGCCGTTCGGGACCAGGCGAACCGGCTGCTGCTGGGTCGGCAGCGGACGGCGTTGCTGGCCGATCGGGCGGCGCTGCTGGACAGCACGGACCCGACGGCGGTGCCGCGGCTGCGCCGGCTGGATGGGCTGATCGCCGGGTTGGCCACGGTCGACGACCGGCTCGCGTCCCCGACCGGCCCGCGGGCCTACCTGCTGGCGCTGGACGGCGGTGCCGGCCGGCCGGGTGATCCGTCGGCTCCCGCCTCGACCGGCCGGGTGATCCTCGCGCTGGGCGATCCCGATCAGGCCCGACGCGTGCTGACCCACGTGCCGGGGATGGGCAGCGGTCTCGACCGGGTCGGCGGCGAACTGGTCCGCACCGAGCAGGTGCTGCGACGTTGCCAGCAGTTGGCTCCGCAGGAGTCGACCGCCGCCGTGTTGTGGCTGGACTACGCGGCGCCGGCGTTTGTCGACGAGGCGGCCAGCGCCGCCCCGGCGCGGGCCGGGGCCGCCGATCTGCGCCGGTTCCAGGAAGGTCTGGGCGTCAACCGCGACGGCGACCCGGGCGGGTTGACGGTGCTCGGGCACAGCTACGGCTCGCTGGTGGTGGGTACGGCGGCGCAGGCACCCGGCCTGGCCGCCGACAACCTGATCTTCGTCGGTTCGCCCGGGGTGGGGGTGGATCGGGTGGGCGAGTTGGCGGTGCCGGCCGACCGGGTGTGGGCCACCACCGCCGACAACGATGTCATCCGCCGGGCGACCTGGCCGCAGCTGTGGCCGGGCGACCGGCTGTGGCACGGCGAGGACCCGAGCGGCGAGGACTTCGGCGCCCGGGTCTTCACCGGTGACGCGTCGGGGCATCTGGGCTACTGGGCCGGGGACAATCCGGCGCTGGACTCGATGGCCCGGATCGTGCTCGGCGTCGACCACCCGGCTGGCGATCGCCCCGGCACGGGCGCGGCGGTCACTCCACGGTGACCGACTTCGCCAGGTTCCGGGGCTGGTCGACGTCGTGTCCCCGGGCGGCGGCGATCTCGCAGGCGAGCACCTGCAGCGGCACCGTGGTCAACAGCGGGGCCAGTAGCGTCGGGGTGCGCGGTACGTAGATCAGATCGTCGGCGTACGGCGCCACTGCGGTGTCGCCCTCCTCGGCGATCACCACGGTACGGGCGCCCCGGGCCCGTACCTCCTGGATGTTCGACACGATCTTGTCGTGCAGCATGCCCCGGCCGGCCGGTGAGGGCACCACGCAGACCACCGGGGTGCCCTGGTCGATCAGCGCGATCGGGCCGTGCTTGAGCTCGCCGGCGGCGAAGCCCTCGGCGTGCATGTAGGCGAGCTCCTTGAGCTTGAGCGCGCCTTCGAGGGCGACCGGGTAGCCGACGTGCCGGCCGATGAACAGCACCTGGTTGGCGGTGGCGAGGTCCCGGGCGAGCTGGCGGACCGGTTCCATCGAGTCCAGCACCTGCCGCAGCTTGTCCGGCATCTCCTGCAGCTGACTGACCACGGCGGCCACCTCGTCGGCATACTTGATGCCGCGCACCTGGGCCAGGTGCAGGCCGATCAGGTAGCAGGCCACCAGCTGGGTGAGGAACGCCTTGGTGGAGGCGACCGCGATCTCCGGGCCGCTGTGGGTGTACAGCACCGCGTCGGACTCGCGCGGAATGGTGGAACCGTTGGTGTTGCAGATCGCCAGCACCCGGGCCTTCTGCTCCTTGGCGTGGCGCAGCGCCATCAGGGTGTCCATCGTCTCGCCGGACTGGGAGATCGCCACCACCAGGGTGGACCGGTCCAGCACCGGGTCCCGGTAGCGGAACTCGCTGGCCAGCTCCACTTCGCACGGGATCCGGGTCCAGTGTTCGATGGCGTACTTGGCGACCATCCCGGAGTGGTACGCCGTACCGCAGGCGACGATGAAGACCTTGTCGGCGTCGCGCAGGTCCTGGTCGGTGAGGCGGACCTCGTCCAGCATGATCTCGCCGGTCTCGGTGAGCCGGCCGAGCAGCGTGTCGGCGACCGCCTGCGGCTGCTCGGCGATCTCCTTGAGCATGAAGTAGTCGTAGCCGCCCTTCTCGGCGGCGGAGGCGTCCCAGTCGATGTGGAAGTCGCGGCCGAGCGCCGGCGCGCCGGAGAAGTCGGTGATCTCGATGCTGTCCGGGGTGATCAGGACGACCTGGTCCTGACCGAGCTCGACGGCGTCGCGGGTGTGCTCGATGAACGCGGAGACGTCGCTGGCCAGGTAGTGCTCGCCCGGCCCGCGACCGACCACCAGCGGGGAGTTGCGCCGCGCTCCGACCACCGCGTTCGGGATGCTGGCGTCCACCGCGAGCAGGGTGAACGCGCCTTCGAGGCGTTGACACACCCGACGCATCGCGGCGGCCAGCAGCCGCGGCCCCTCCGGCTCGCCGGCGGCCCGCAGGTCGGCCAGCGCGGCGGCGAGCAGGTGGGCGGCGCATTCGGTGTCGGTGTCGCTGACGAACTCGACCCCGTCGGCTTCGAGCTCGGCGACCAACTTGGCGAAGTTCTCGATGATCCCGTTGTGGATCACCGCGATCCGGCCGTCCCGGGACACGTGCGGGTGTGCGTTGCGGTCGGTCGGTCCGCCGTGGGTGGCCCACCGGGTGTGGCCGATGCCGGCGGTGCCGTCGCCGATGCCGACCGGGGCCGGGCAGCCGGTGCCGTCGACCGTCGTGGTGTCACCGGCCGTGCCGGTGCCGAACCGCTCGTCGCCGAGCGCCTTCTCCAGGTTGGCGAGTTTGCCGGCCCGCTTCTCGGTGCGCAGTTCGTCGTCACAGACGATCGCCACGCCGGCCGAGTCGTAGCCCCGGTATTCGAGCCGCCGGAGCCCGTCCAGCACGATGCCCAGCGCCGGCCGCGTGCCGACGTACCCCACGATTCCACACATGGGTCGTAGCCTAACCCACGATCGCTCATCGGCTGTGCGCATAACCCCAGCAATCAATCAAGCACGCTGAGCAGTAACCGACCAAACCCGCCTTATGGTGCAAAGTACGGGTGCCGTCATCTGTTTCGATGGACCGCATAAAGTGGCGAGGTGGTCACCTCCCCCGGCGCCCCCGCCGACATCGACCCCCTGGTCCGCCGCATGCGCCCGTTCGGCACGACGATTTTCGCCGAGATGTCCGCTCTTGCCGTCCGCACCGGTGCGGTCAACCTCGGCCAGGGTTTCCCGGACACCGACGGGCCCACCGTGATGCTGACCGCCGCCACCGAGGCGCTGCGCAACGGCCACAATCAGTACCCACCAGGTCCTGGCATTCCGGCGCTGCGCACCGCCGTCGCCCGCAACCAGCAGCGCTTCTGGGATCTCGACTACGACCCGGAGACCGAGGTCCTGATCACCGCCGGCGCGACCGAGGCGATCACCGCCGCCATCCTCGCGCTGTGCGAGCCGGGCGACGAAGTCGTCTGCTTCGAGCCCTACTACGACTCGTACGCGGCCGCGATCGCGCTCGCCGGGGCGGTCCGCCGGCCGGTCACCCTACGTCCCGACGGGGACGGCCGGTACGCCTTCGACCCCGCCGCACTGCGCGCCGCGGTCGGGCCGCGTACCCGCCTGGTGCTGCTCAACTCCCCGCACAACCCGACCGGCAAGGTCTTCACCGTCGCCGAGCTCACCGCGATCGCCGCGATCTGCCGGGAGCACGACATCTGGGCGGTCACCGACGAGGTCTACGAGCACCTCGTCTTCACCGACGCCGACACCCCGCACGTCCCGCTCGCCACCCTGCCCGGGATGCGAGACCGGACGCTGCGCATCTCGTCGGCCGGCAAGACCTTCTCCTGTACGGGCTGGAAGATCGGCTGGGTCAGTGGGCCGGCCGCGTTGGTCTCCGCCACCGCCCGGGTCAAGCAGTTCCTCACCTACGTCAACGGTGGGCCGCTGCAGCCGGCCGTCGCGGTGGCGCTGGACCTGCCGGACAGCTACTACACCGGGCTGCGGCAGAGCATGCAGGCGCAGCGCGACCAGCTGGTGGCCGGGCTGTCCGAGGCCGGATTCCGGGTGTTGGTGCCGGAGGGCACCTACTTCGCCACGGCCGACATCAGCGCGCTTGGCGGCACCGACGGGATCGAATTCTGCCTGTCCCTACCGGAGCGCTGTGGCGTGGTCGCGGTTCCGACCCAGGTGTTCTACGACGAGCCGGACGCCGGGCGACTGCTGGTCAGGTTCGCCTTCTGTAAACGTCCCGAGGTCCTCGCCGAAGCCAGCCGGCGGCTGGCCGGCCTGCGACCGGCCGGCTGACCGGGGCGGGCAGACGGGAACAGGCCGGGCTGGCCGGGCCGGGTTCAGGCCGGGCTGGCCGCGCGGACGGCGGCGGCGATCCGCTCGGCGACCGAGCGGGCGGTCTCCACCGTCGCCGCCTCGACCATCACCCGGACCAGCGGCTCGGTGCCGGACGGGCGCAGCAGCACCCGCCCGGTGCCGCCCAGCTCGGCCTCGGCCTGCTCGGCGGCGGCCCGTACCGCCGGGTCTCCGGCGCCGGCGACCCGGTCGCCGACCGGCACGTTGATCAGCACCTGGGGCAGCTTGGTGACGGCGGCCGCCAGGCCGGCCAGCGAGGATCCGGTGGCCGCCATCCGGGACATCAGCTGCAGCCCGGTGAGCACCCCGTCGCCGGTGGTGGCGTAGCTGGGCATCACGATGTGCCCGCTCTGCTCACCGCCCAGCGCCAGCCCGCTGGCCCGCAGCTCCTCCAGCACGTACCGGTCGCCGACCTTGGTCTCGACCAGCTTGATGCCCTCCCGGGACATGGCCAGTCGCAGACCGAGGTTGCTCATCACGGTGGCCACCAGGGTGTCGGCGGTCAACGTGCCGGCGTCGCGCATGGCCAGCGCCAGGATCGCCATGATCTCGTCGCCGTCCACCTCGGTGCCGTCGGCGGTCACCGCCAGGCACCGGTCGGCGTCGCCGTCGTGGGCCAGCCCAAGATCGGCACCGTGTTCGAGTACGGCGGCCCGGACCACCTCGAGGTGGGTCGAGCCGCAACCGTCGTTGATGTTGAGCCCGTTCGGCTCGGCGTTGATCGCGATGACCTCCGCGCCGGCCTCCCGGTAGGCGACCGGGCCGACCTCGGCCGCCGCCCCGTTGGCGCAGTCGACCACCACCCGCAGCCCGTCGAGCCGGTGGTCGACCGTGCCGACCAGATGCCCGACGTAGTGCTCGGCCCCGTCCAGCAGGTCACTCACCCGGCCGATCCCGGCCCCGGTGGGCCGCCGGCGGCCGGTGGACCCGTCGCCCTCGATCGCCGCGCCGATCGCGGCCTCGATCCTCATCTCGAGATCGTCCGGCAGTTTGTGCCCACCGGCGGCGAACAGCTTGATGCCGTTGTCCGGCATCGGGTTGTGCGACGCGGAGAGCATCACCCCGAAGTCGGCCTTGGTCTCGCCGACCAGAAACGCGACACCGGGGGTCGGTAGCACACCGACCCGCAACACGTTCGCGCCGGCGCTGGTCAGCCCGGCCACCACGGCGGCCTCCAGCATCTCGCCGCTGGCCCGCGGGTCGCGGCCGACCACGGCCAGCGGCTGACGGCTCGGATCCCGTTCGGCCAGGGTGTGCGCGGCGGCGACCGCGACCGCCAGCGCCAGCTCCGGGGTGAGATCGGCGTTGGCCCGCCCGCGTACGCCATCGGTGCCGAACAGCCGCGCCATACCTGTCATCCTCCGATGGTCCCGCTAATGGTGCCGCTCCGCCGCCCCGTCGGGGGTGGGATCCGCCCCGCTGCGATGGCGAGCGGGCCGGCAACCGATGAAGATACTGCCGATGAACGGAAGAATCCGCATCAACTAGACAAAAAAGCACGGACGGCCGAGAAACCCCACGAAGGAGGTGTCCCAGCCGTCCGTTCAGCCGTGTCGGACTAGCGCTTCGAGTACTGCGGAGCCTTACGGGCCTTCTTCAGGCCGTACTTCTTGCTTTCCTTGACCCGGTCGTCGCGGGTGAGGAAACCCGCCTTCTTCAGCGCCGGACGGTCGTCGCCGTCGTTGGCGCACAGCGCCCGGGCGATGCCCAGCCGCAGCGCACCCGCCTGGCCGGTGATGCCGCCGCCGCGCAGGTTGGCGATCACGTCGAACGCCTCGGCCTTCTCGGCCGTCACCAGCGGCTCCCGGATCAGCTGCTGGTGCACCTTGCTCGGGAAGTACTCCTCGAGCTCGCGACCGTTGCAGGTGATCTTGCCGGAGCCGGGGACAATCCGCACCCGGACGATGGCTTCCTTGCGCCGCCCAACGGTCTGGATCGGGCGCTCGCCGCGCGGCGCGCGCACCACTGGCGCGGGCGTCACGGCGGTGGCCGGCTCGGTCTCGGCAACGGCGACCGGGCTGGCCTCGGTGGTGTCGGTCATGCTGGTTCCTTCGCCCGCGCTCACTGCGCGATCTGCTTGATCTCGAACGGCACCGGCTGCTGCGCGCCGTGCGGGTGCTCGGCGCCGGCGTAGACCTTGAGCTTGCGGATCAGCTTGGCACCGAGCTTGTTGTGCGGCAGCATGCCCTTGACGGCCAGCTCGATCGCCCGCTCGGGGCGCTTGGCCAGCAGCTCGTCGTAGCCGACCTGCTTCAGCCCACCGGGGTACCCGGAGTGCCGGTAGGCCACCTTGGTGTGCCGCTTGTTGCCAGTCAACGCCACCTTGCCGGCGTTGACGACGATGACGAAGTCACCGGTGTCGACATGCGGCGCGAAAGTCGGCTTGTGCTTGCCGCGCAGCAGCGTGGCGGCGTGGGTGGCCAGGCGGCCCAGCACGACGTCAGAGGCGTCGATCACATGCCACTGACGCTCGATCTCACCCGGCTTCGGGCTGTACGTACGCACAGGTCTACCTTGTCTCGTCGTCGGTCTGGGGTCGCGCGTCGGTCGTCAGGTAACGCGCGGGCCGTCGGGGCGACCCGGAACCGGGCGACCTGGCAGAGAACGCGCGCGCGAACGACAAGCATACCCCGGCTGACCTGGCACCATCGGACGGGGCCTCCCGCAGACGGTGAGCTGCATCCACGGATGGTGACCTGGGACGGTGACGGGTCTGGCGAGGGACGCCCCTCGGTTGTCGCACAACAGCAGGCGACGATACCCGCTGCCCGGCACGCCGGTCAAAACGGCTGGTCGGCACGGTACGCCGGAGGTCCCAGCAGATGGGCTGGCTAACCCCCTGACAACGGTCCGTGTGAGCTGCTCTTAGCAGGCTGGAAACAATCGGGACGTCGCGGTGAAATCGCCCCCCGGCACGCTTCGCACATGCCAGGCAGCGTGCAGGTGACCATCGGGCCGACCGGCGGATCCGTCGACCGGACCGTGGCCACCCACTGCCCGTACTGCGCCCTGCAGTGCGGCATGCGGCTGCGCGCGAGCGCCGACGGCGGCGTGCAGGTGCTGCCCCGGCAGTTTCCCACCAACCAGGGCGGGCTCTGTCAGAAAGGCTGGACCGCCGCCGAGCTGCTCGACCACCCGCAGCGGCTGACCACCCCGCTGGTCCGTGACCGACCAGGGGCCGAGCTGCGGCCGGCCAGCTGGGACGAGGCGCTGGACCGGATCGTCGCCGACGTCACCGGCATTCAGCAGGCACACGGCCGCGACGCGGTCGCGATGTTCGGCGGCGGCGGGCTCACCAACGAGAAGGCGTACGCGCTGGGCAAGTTCGCCCGGGTCGCGCTGCGTACCCGCAACATCGACTACAACGGCCGGTTCTGCATGTCCTCGGCGGCCGCCGCCGGGATCCGGGCCTTCGGCGTCGACCGTGGTCTGCCGTTCCCGATGGCCGACGTCGGCACCGCCGACACCCTGCTGCTGGTCGGCGCGAACGTGGCCGAGACGATGCCGCCGTTCGCCCGCTACCTGACCGAGATGAAACAGCGCGGCGGCACGCTGATCGTGATCGACCCCCGCCGCACCGCCACGGCCCGCCTGGCCGACCTGCACCTGCAGCCCACCCCCGGCACCGACCTCGCGGTGGCCAACGCGCTGCTGCACGTCGCGCTGCGGGAAGGCTGGGTGGACCAGACCTACGTCACCGAGCGGACCACCGGCTTCGACACCGTCCGGGCCACCGTCGCCGGCTACTGGCCGGCCCGGGTGGAACGGCTCACCGGCGTACCGATCGGCGATCTGGAGGCGGCGGCGCGGGCGCTGGCCGGCGGCGACCGACGCGCGACCGACGCCCCGCCCGCGAAGGTCGTCATCCTCACCGCGCGCGGAGCCGAACAGCACGCCAAGGGCGTCGACACGGTCAGCGCCTACGTCAACCTGGCGCTCGCCCTCGGACTGCCCGGCCGACCCGGCTCCGGATACGGCTGCCTGACCGGCCAGGGCAACGGTCAGGGTGGCCGGGAGCACGGTCAGAAGGCCGACCAGCTGCCCGGCTACCGGCGCATCGACGACCCGGCGGCGCGGGCACACGTGGCCGGGGTGTGGGGCGTCGACCCGGCCGACCTGCCCGGGCCGGGAGTGTCCGCGTACGAGCTGCTGGACGCGCTCGGCACCCCGGCCGGACCGAAGGCGTTGCTGGTCTTCGGCTCCAACCCGGTGGTCTCCGCCCCCCGCGCCGGCCGGGTCCAACGCCGACTGGCCGATCTGGACCTGCTGGTCGTCGCCGACTTCGTGCTGTCCGAGACGGCGGCCATGGCCGACGTGGTGCTGCCCACCGCCCAGTGGGCCGAAGAGGACGGCACCATGACCAACCTGGAGGGCCGGGTGCTGCGCCGGCACGCACTGCGGCCACCCCCGCCCGGCGCCCGCACCGACCTGGCCGTCCTGGCCGACCTCGCGCAGCGGCTCGGCTGCCCGGCCGGGCAGTTCCCGGCCGACCCCGCCGAGGTCTTCACCGAGCTGCGCCGGGCCTCGGCCGGTGGCGTCGCCGACTACGCCGGGGTCACCTGGGAGCGGATCGACGCCGCCGACGGGGTCTTCTGGCCCTGCCCGGACCCGGACCGGCCGGACACCCCACGGATGTTCACCGAGCGATTCGCCACCCCGGACGGGCGGGCCCGGTTCGTGCCGGTGGAGCACCGGGCCGCCGCCGAGGAGGTCTGCGCCGACTACCCGCTCTACCTGACCACCGGCCGGGTGCTGGCCCAGTACCAGTCCGGCGCGCAGACCCGCCGGATCGCGCCGCTGCGCGGCGCCGCCCCGGAGGCCTTCGTGGAACTGCACCCGGACCTGGCCGCCCGACTCGGCGTCGCCGACGGCGACCCGGTCACAGTGACCAGCCGACGCGGCGAGATGCGCGCCCCGGCCCGACTGACCGAGTCGATCCGCCCGGACACCGTGTTCGCCCCGTTCCACTGGGGTGGCGCGGGGCGGATCAACTCGGTCACCAACGACGCGTTGGACCCGACATCCCGGATGCCCGAGTTCAAGATCTGTGCGGTCAGGGTGGAGCGAGCGTGAACCGTATCGTCATCGTCGGCCACGGCATGGCCGGTGCCCGGCTCGCCGCTGAGCTGCACGCCCGGCGCGGCGACTACAAGATCACCGTGTACGGGGCGGAGCGGCACCGGGCGTACAACCGGATCATGCTGTCGAACCTGCTCGCCGGCCGGGCCGACGAGCTGGACGTCACGCTCACCGAGGCCGCCGGGCACGGCATCGACGTGCGGTCCGGGTTGGCGGTGACCGCGATCGAGCCGGCCACCCGGACGGTGCGCACCGCCGACGGCACCGCCACCGAGTACGACCACCTGGTGCTCGCCACCGGCAGCCGGGCCGTGGTCCCCGACCTGCCCGGCCTCACCGGTGTCGACGGCCCGGCGGGGTTGCCCGACCGGGTCGCGGTGTTCCGGACCCTGGACGACTGCCGGCGGATCCTCGCCGCCGCAGCCGGTGCCCGCACCGCGCTGGTGCTCGGCGGCGGCCTGCTCGGCCTGGAAGCCGCCCGTGGGCTCGCCGCACGCGGACTGGACGTACGGGTGGTACACAAGGTCGGTCAGCTGATGGAGCGTCAACTCGACGCCACCGCCAGCGCGGTACTCGCCCGTACCCTGGCCGGCCTCGGCGTCGGCACCGAGCTGGCCGCCGCCGCCGAGTCGGTCACCGCCACCACCGACGGGGTACGACTGCGGCTCGGCGACGGCCGGGAGCTGGACGCCGACCTGCTGGTGCTGGCCTGCGGTGTCCGGCCGGACACCGACCTGGCCCGGCGGGCCGGGCTACGGGTCGGGCGCGGTGTGATGGTCGACGACCGGATGGCCACCAGCGACCCGCACATCTGGGCGATCGGGGACTGCGCCGAACACGACGGCGTCGTTACCGGGCTGGTCGCCCCCGCCTGGGAACAGGCCCAGGTGCTGGCCCGGGTGCTGGCCGGCGACGACCCGGGCGCCCGCTACCGGCCACTGCCGACGGTGACCCGGCTCAAGGCCGCCGGCATCGACCTCGCCGCGATGGGCGACACCCGGCCGGGCGCCGACGGGCAGACCGAGGAGCTCAGCTTCGCCGACCCGGCCCGCGGCACGTACGCCCGGCTGCTGATCCGCGACGACCGGCTGACCGGGGCGATCATGCTCGGCGACAACCCGGCCGTCGGCACCGTCATCCAGCTGTTCGACCGGGGCGGTCCGGTGCCGGCCGACCGGCGGGCGCTGCTGCTCGGCCGGGCGGTCGGCGGCACCGTCGCGGCACCGGCGACCAGTCCGGCACTGATGCCGGACGCGGCGACCGTCTGCCAGTGCAACACGGTCAGCAAGGGGGCCCTGGTGCGCTGCTGGCGCGCCGGTGCCCGGTCGGTCGCCGAGGTGGTCGCCGCCACCCGGGCCACCACCGGCTGTGGCAGCTGCACCGACGCGGTCACCGGCATCGTCGACTGGCTCTCATCTGTGGATTCCGACGTGGAGGTACCAGCGTGAACCGGTTGATCGTCATCGGCAACGGCATGGTCGGGCAGCGCCTGGTCGAAGCGGTCCGCTCCCGCGACACCGGCGGCGAATGGCAGGTCACGGTGCTCGCCGAGGAGTCGCGGCCGGCGTACGACCGGGTCCGGTTGTCGGCCTTCTTCGACGGTGTCGGGCCGGACGAGTTGAGCGTGCACACCCCGGACGACGGTGTGGACCTGCGGCTGGCCGAGCCGGCCCGGCGGATCGACCGGGACCGCCGGGTGGTCGTCACCGACCACGGCGAGTATGGCTACGACGCGCTGGTGCTGGCCACCGGCTCGTACCCGTTCGTCCCGCCGATCGACGGCGCACACCGCCCCACCGACGGCGCCGACGGCGGCGGCCTGCGCGACGGGGTGTTCGTCTACCGGACGCTGGACGACCTGGTCGCCATCCGCGACTTCGCCACCGATCCGGCCGCCGGCCGGCGGGTCGGCACGGTGATCGGCGGCGGCCTGCTCGGCCTGGAGGCCGCCAACGCGCTGCGGCTGCTCGGCCTGCGTACCCACGTGGTGGAGTTCGCGCCCCGGCTGATGCCGGTCCAGATCGACGAGGCCGGCGGGGCGATGCTGCGCCGCTACGTCGAGGACCTCGGCGTCGACGTGCACCTGGGGACCGCGACGTCGGCGATCCGCACCGGGCCGGACGGCACCCCGCACGGGGTCGCCCTCACCGACGGCACCGAACTGGAGACCGACCTGGTGGTCGTCGCCGCCGGCATCCGGCCCCGCGACGACCTGGCCCGCGCCGCCGGGCTGGCCGTCGGCGAGCGCGGCGGGGTGAGCGTCGACGCCACCTGCCGGACCAGCGACCCGCACATCTGGGCGGTCGGGGAATGCGCCGCGGTCAGCGTCGACGGCGAACCGGGCCGCTGCTACGGGCTGGTCGCCCCCGGCTTCGCGATGGCCGAGGTGGTCGCCGACCGGCTGCTCGGCGGCACCGCCGCCTTCCCCGGCGCGGACACCTCCACGAAGCTCAAACTGCTCGGGGTGGACGTGGCGTCGTTCGGCGACGCGCACGGCGCCACCCCCGACTGTCTGGACGTCACCTTCACCGACCCGGCCACCCGGGTCTACGCCAAGCTGGTGCTCTCCGACGACGCGCGCACCCTGCTCGGCGGGGTGCTGGTCGGCGACGCGACGGCGTACCCGACGTTGCGGGCCAGCGTCGGCGGGCCGCTGCCGGGCCCGCCGCTGGCGCTGCTCGCCCCGGCCGGCTCCGACGGTGCCGCCGGCGGCGCCGGCATCGACGCGCTGCCCGGCAGCGCCCAGGTCTGCTCCTGCAACGCGGTCACCAAGGATCAGATCCTCGGCGCGATCGGCGAAGGCTGCACCGACGTCGCCGGGATCAAGGCGTGCACCCGGGCCGGCACCAGCTGCGGGTCCTGCGTACCAATGCTCAAGCAGCTGCTGTCCGTCGCCGGGGTGGCCCAGTCGACGGCGCTGTGCGAACACTTCGACCACAGCCGCCAGGAGCTGTTCGACATCGTCCGGGTACGCGGTATCCGGACCTTCTCCCAGCTGGTCGCCGAGCACGGTCGGGGCCGGGGCTGCGACATCTGCAAGCCGGTGGTCGCCTCGATCCTCGCCTCGCTCGGCAACGGCTACGTGCTCGACGGCGAGCAGGCCACCTTGCAGGACACCAACGACCACTTCCTGGCCAACATCCAGCGCGACGGCACCTACTCGGTGGTGCCGCGGATACCCGGTGGGGAGATCACCCCGGAGAAGCTGATCGTGATCGGCGAGGTGGCCCGGGACTTCAACCTCTACACGAAGATCACCGGTGGGCAGCGGATCGACCTGTTCGGTGCCCGGGTGGAGCAGTTGCCGAAGATCTGGCGGCGGCTGGTCGACGCCGGCTTCGAGTCCGGTCACGCCTACGGCAAGGCGCTGCGGACGGTGAAGTCCTGCGTCGGCTCCACCTGGTGCCGCTACGGGGTGCAGGACTCGGTCGGCCTGGCGGTCGCCCTGGAGCTGCGCTACCGGGGGCTGCGCGCCCCGCACAAGATCAAGTCTGCGGTATCCGGCTGCGCCCGGGAGTGCGCCGAAGCGCGCAGCAAGGACTTCGGCATCATCGCCACCGACGTCGGCTGGAACCTCTACGTCGGCGGCAACGGCGGCTTCCGGCCCCGGCACGCCGACCTGTTCGCCAGCGACCTGTCCACCGAGGAGCTCGTCCGTACCATCGACCGGTTCCTGATGTTCTACATCCGCACCGCCGATCGGCTGCAACGCACCGCGGCCTGGATCGAGGCCATGGACGGCGGCCTGGACCACCTGCGATCGGTGATCGTCGACGACTCGCTCGGGCTGGCGGCCGAGCTGGACGAGGCGATGGCCCGGCACGTCGAGTCCTACTCGGACGAGTGGCGGGACACGATCGACGACCCGGAGCGGCTACGCCGCTTCGCCTCCTTCGTCAACGCACCCGACACCCCGGACCCGTCGATCACCTTCGAGGTCGAGCGGGGCCAGCCGGTGCCGGCCCTGGGCGAGCGCCGGCCCGTCGCGCTCGGTCTCCCGACAACCCTGGAGGTACGCCGATGAGTGTGCAGACAGTCAACGTCACCGCCCGGTGGACACCGGTGTGCCCGTACTCCCGGGTGGAGCCGGAGCGGGGCGTGGCCGCACTGGTCGACGGCGAGCAGGTGGCGGTCTTCCGGACCTACGACGGGACGTTGTACGCGATCGGCAACCAGGACCCGGTGGCCGGCGCCCACGTCATGTCCCGGGGCATCGTCGGTACCCGGGGGGACATCCCGACCGTGGCGTCACCACTGCACAAGCAGGTCTACGACCTGCGTACCGGCGAGTGTCTGGATCTGCCGGGCGTCGCTGTGCCGACCTACCGGGTGCGCTGTCGGGACGGGCTGATCGAGGTGCTCGGTCGGCGGCAGGACCAGTGATGTCCGACGAGCTGTCCGGATTCACCATCGGGGTCACCGCCGACCGGCGGCGCGACGAGCTGGCCGCGCTGCTGGAACGGCGGGGTGCCCGGGTGGTGCTCGCCCCGGCGCTGCGGATCGTGCCGCTGGCCGACGACACCGAACTACGGGCGTCGACCCGGGCCTGCCTGGACAATCCGCCGGACGTGCTGATCGCCAACACCGGCATCGGCATGCGTGGCTGGCTGGAGGCCGCGGAGGGGTGGGGCTTGGCCGAGCCGCTGCGGGCGGTGCTCGGCGGCGCCTACATCGTGGCCCGCGGTCCCAAGGCCCGGGGCGCGATCCGGGCAGCCGGCCTGCACGACCAGTGGTCACCCGCGTCGGAGAGCTGTGACGAGGTCACCGACTATCTACGGGCCCGCGGCGTGGCCGGCCAGGTGATCGCGATGCAGCTGCACGGGGAACGGCAACCGGAGTGTTCGGCGGCGCTCGAGGCGGCCGGCGCCACCGTGATCGAGGTGCCGGTGTACCGGTGGGCGCCACCGACCGACCCGGCACCACTGCACCGGCTGGTCGACCTGGTCGCCGGCCGGCTCGTCGACGCGGTCACCTTCACCTCCGCGCCGGCGGTCGGAGCGCTGCTGCGCGCCGCCGGGCCCAACGCCGACGCGGTGCTCGAGGCGATGCGGACCGACGTACTGGCCGCCTGCGTCGGGCCGGTCACCGCGGCGCCGCTGCGCCGGCACGGAGTGCCGGTGACCGCACCGGCTCGCGCCCGACTCGGGGCGCTGGTCCGGACCATCGTCGACGAACTGCCCCGCCGGGCGGTCAACCTGAAGGTCGGCGGACACCTGCTCACCCTGCGCGGACACGCCGCGGTGATCGACGGTGAGCTGCGCCCGTTGGCACCGGCACCGATGGCGGTGCTGCGCGCGCTGGCGCAGACCCCGGGACGGGTGCTGTCCCGGGCCGCGCTGCTGCGCACCCTGCCCCGAGGCGCCGACGAGCACGCCGTCGAGATGGCGGTGGCCCGGCTCCGGGCCGGGCTGGGTACGCCCGGGGTGATCCAGACCGTGGTCAAACGCGGCTACCGGCTGCCGATCGACTGAGGCAGGCCGCGCCCGGCGGGCTGAGCCGGCCCGGCCGGGCCGGCTGAGCCCACACGGCCGGCTGAGCCCGCGCCAGCCGGCGGCGCAGCGCGCCGCCGGCTGTGTTGCCGGACGGTCAGCCGACCGGGGTCGGATACCCCCGGCCGTGCTCGGCGCGCAGCGTCGCCATGGCGTGCTCGACGACATTGACCAGCACACTCTTCGTCGAGTCCCGGCTGCGGGCGTCGCACATCACCAGCGGCACGTGCGGCGCGATGGCCAGCGCCTCCCGCACCTCCTCCGGCTCGTACTGTGGCGCGCCGTCGAAGCAGTTCAACGCCACGAGGTACGGCAGCTGCCGGTTCTCGAAGTAGTCGAGCGGGGCGAAGGCGTCGGTGATCCGGCGGGTGTCCACCAGCACCGCGGCACCGACCGCGCCGCGGATGATCTCGTCCCACATGAACCAGAACCGGGTCTGTCCGGGTGTGCCGAACAGATAGAGAATCAGGTCGTCGGCCATGGTGATCCGGCCGAAGTCCATCGCCACCGTGGTGGTCTCCTTGCCGGGGACCTTTGACGGATCGTCGATGCCGACACCGGCCGAGGTCATCAGCGCCTCGGTGGTCAGCGGCGTGATCTCGGAGACCGCGCCGACCATGGTGGTCTTGCCCACCCCGAATCCACCGGCGATGACGATCTTCGCCGAGGTGATTCCCTTGTCCCGGCGGACGCCGGGACGGTCATAGCCTGCGAAGTCCACTTAGCACCCTCTCAAGAAGTTCCATCCGCTCCTCGTAGCCCTCTGTCTCAGTCGGAGCGGTGCTGTGCAACGCCAGCAGGCCGTCGGCGACCATGTCGGCGACGAGGACCCGTGCGACGCCCAGCGGGAGCCGGGTGTACGCGGCGATCTCCGCCAGTGACTGGGCACGGTTGTCGCAGATCGTGGCGATTCGATGCTTGTCGTGCCCGGCGAAACGAGACTCGGTGACCGCTGCCGCCGAGGCCACCAGCACCGCCTCCAGTGCGATGTGCTGCCGTGGCTCGGTACGCCCGCGGGTGACCGCATAGGGGCGGACCAGCGCTCCGCGCGGGTCCTGTCGTGGTTGGCCCATTGAGCGGTCACCTCCTCGTGGGTCTGCTGGCACGTCATCGGTGACGGTCCCTTGTGTCGCAGCGGAACTTCAGCCTCGGATCAGGGTCGGCCGCCCACGGTCTCCCGTGGCGCCGGGACCAGCGCGGCACCGACCCGCTCGACCAGCAATGCCATCTCGTACCCGACCTGACCGACGTCGCAACTACGGGCGGCGAGCACCGCCATCGACGATCCATCGCTGATGGACATCAGGAACAGGTACCCGCTGTCCATCTCGATCACCGTCTGCAGCACGCCACCCGCGCTGAACATCCGCGACGCCCCGTCGGTGAGGCTGACCACGCCGGAGGTGATCGCCGCCAACTGGTCAGCCCGGTCCGCCGGCAGGTCACGCGAGGAGGCGAGCAGCAGTCCGTCTGCCGAGACAGCCACGACGTGGGCGATCCCCGCCACGCTGTCGGCAAAGTTGCTGAGCAGCCAACCCATGTCCTGAATAGCTGCTGGCCTGTTCATTCGCTGGTCTCCTTGGTTGAGTTGGCGCGGTACTGCTCGCTGCCGACGGTCCGGCCGCGTTGCACGCCACGGTGATATGCCGACAACAGGCCGCGGACCTCGTCCGGGGTCCGCCGGGTCGGCTCGCGGCCCTGCTTGGCCTCCACGCCACCCGGCACCAGCTGTGCCTGGGGCTGGCGCTTTGGCAGACCAGAGCGGGTGGTGCCGGCGGTCGCCGGCTCCGCTGCCTTACTGGCCCGGGCCCAGCCCTCGTCAGCGGCGGTACGCCAACTGCCGGAGTCGCCGGTCCGTTGCCGGGGGATGGCACCCAGCGCCGACGTTGCCGCGCCGGCCGGAGTGGACGGTGCGGGCGCCGGTGGCGCGGCCGGGGGTGGTGGTGCGGCGTTCGGCTGCACCGGAGCAGAGTACGCCGCCGGCTGTGGAGTCGACTGTCCCGGGTTGCGGGCCGGCAGCGGTGTCCTGGTCGGAGCGGGTGCCGGCGAGTACGCCGGTGCGGGCGCACCGGCAGCAGGCGGACGACCGGCGGTCGGCAGCGGCAGGACGGTGGTCTCGGCCGAGCCGTGTGACCGGAACCAGACCGCCTCCATCTCCCGGAAGATGGGCATCTCGGCGGCGTCCTCGGGCCGGGCACCGGGGTTGGTGGCCGCTGCGGGGTTGGCGGGCGCTGCGGGCGCACCGCCGCCGGTGGAGCCGCCGGCCATCGGGCCGTGCGGCAGCTGGCCGCCGGTGCGTACCGCCGGGGCCAGCGGGTGCATGGTGGCTGGGATGACCGACTGGTCCGGGTAGCCGCTGGTACCGGTCGGTCGCACCGTCGGGTAGGCCACGGTCGGCGTACCGACGTTGGCCACCGGCGGTGCCGCCGCAGGCGGGGCGGCGGATGCCGCCGGACGGTACGCCGGCAGCCCCGGGTTGTACGTCGGCGCGGCCGGGCCGGCGGCCGGGGCAGCCGGTGCCCCGGACATGGGAGCGCCGGACATCGGGGGGCCCGACATGGGCGGCCCGGACATCGGCGAGCCGGACATCGGCGACGCGGAGATCGGGGCGGCGGACACCGGCGTCGACTGCCCGCCGGTGGTCACCGGGAAGGCGGCGGTAGGTGCACCGGCCACCGCGTTCCACTGTGACGACCGGGCGTTCTGCCACTGGTCGGTGAGGGTCGCCGTACGGCCGGGTGTCGCCGCCGGCGGACTCGAGATCGGCGACCAGGTCCCGCCTGACGTGGGCGCGGCGGAGATCGGCTCGGCCGCCATGGCCGGGCGTCCCCGCGTCATCACCGGCTCCCGGGTGCGCTGCGGCAGTACCAGGATGCTGCTCGGCAGCGTGGCCTGGGCGATAGTGCCACCCTCCGGGTTGGGCCGCAGCTCGACCCGGATGCCGTACCGGCCGGCCAGCCGGCTGACCACGGCGAGACCCATCAGTCGGAACGCCGAGACGTCGACCGTGGACGGCTCGGCGAGCCTCCGGTTGAGATTGTCCAACTGCTCCTCGGACAGCCCCAGGCCGCGGTCCTCCACCTGGACCAGTACGTAGTCGCGCAGCCGCCGGGCGTCGGCGACGACCGTGGTGGTCGGCGGGGAGAACCGGGTGGCGTTGTCGAGCAGCTCGGCGACGAGACGTACCACGTCGTTGACCGCGTGCGCGGAGATCAGGATGTCGGTGTCGACGGTGCCGAACTCGATCCGGTTGTAGAGCTCGACCTCGGACTGCGCGGCCCGCAGCGCGTCGACCAGCAGCGCGTCCTCCCGGCGCGGCGCCGTCGAGTCGGCACCGGCCAGGACCAGCAGGTTCTCGTCGTTGCGGCGCATCCGGGTGGCGAGGTGGTCGAGCTGGAACAGCTGGGCGAGCCGCTTCGGGTCCTCCTCGCCCCGCTCGATCGCGTCGAGCTCGCCGATCATCCGGTCGACCAGCGTCTGGCTTCGGCGGGCCAGGGAGAGGAACATCGCCGACACGCTCGCCCGCAGCGCGGCCTGCTCGGCGGCGATCCGGACCGCCTCCCGGTGCACCACGTTGAACGCCTGGCCGACCTGGCCGACCTCGTCGCGGTTGGGCAGGCGGATCGGGTCACGGAGGTTGCGGACGATCTCCTCCGGACCCCGGTCGTTGAGGTCGTTGACGTCGCGGAGCTTGGCCACCGCCTCCGGCAGGTCCCGGCTGGCCACCGACATGGCGCCTTCCCGCAGCCGCCGCAGCGAGTCGTTCAACGAACGGGCCAGGACCACCGCGAGGGCGATCGCCAGCACCAGGACGATCAGCACCGCGATCGACTCGATGATCGCCTGCCGGGTGACGTTGGTGCTCACCTCGGTGGCCCGGTCGAGCAGCCGGTTCTCCAGCTGGATCTCGGCCCACCGCATCAGGTCGTTGACCGCGCCCACGGCCCGGGATGCCTCGGCGGCGCTCATTGGGGCCTGCTGGCCCACCGAACGGGTGATCTCGGTGGCGACCCGGTCGGCCAGGAACACGGCGTCACCGGTGACGCTGCTGTCGACCAGCTCCTGCTCCCACGGCGACGCGGCCAGTGAGAACGACAGCAGCGCTTCCTGCTGGCTGGTCAGCGTGGCCAGGTACGACGAGAACTGCTCCTCGTCGAGCCGGCCGGTGGACAGCGCGGCGAAGATGATCGCCTCCTCCTCGGCCGTGGCCAGCTTGGCCCGGGCGAAGGCGGAGACGGCACGCAGACTGTCCGGCACCTCGCCGTCACCGGAGACCTGACCGAGCACCTCACCGTAGGAGGCCAGGTCGGACAGGATGACGCCGTACCGCAGCACCGCTTCCGGCACTGGCATCTGCCGCCGGTCGAGCACCTCCTGGCGGGTGGCGTTCAAGGTGTCCAGGTGGTCGTCGATGGCGACCAGCTGCCGCTCGACCGCCTCCGGCACGTTACCGACCCGGTCGCGTTCGGCGGCGTACGCAGCGATCCGCTCGTCGGTGCTGCGCACCCGGATGTTGTAGGCCTCGGCGTCGGCGTCACGGGCGGCCAGGAAGGTCACCGCGGCCATCCGCTCCTTGTGGACGTCCTGAGCCAGGGCTGAGACGTCGACGGAGAGTTCGGCCATCGACCGCACCATTCGCGCGTCGATTGCGCCCTGTCCTACGTCGACCAGCCGTACCGTAGCCAGAGCGGCGACCGCGGCCAGCGGAACGACCAGGATCAGGGCCAGTTTGGACCTGATCCGCGCATCCCTCAGTCGCGGCACCCAACGCAATGGCGCGCGGCGCTTCCGCGGGCCGTTGTCGGGCAGGGTCGTCGGTCCGGTCCTCACGACATCGCCTCCGTCGCTATCTCCACACGCGGACTGCCGACCGATGCCTGCTGCAGCGGTGAGCGCCGCATGCGGCACGGCCGCGATTTCACCAGAAGTGGACCCGCTTGGGAAGCCTCAGTGGGGCAGGAATCGGTCGGACGACCCGTAATCACCCTAGTGTTACCGGAGAGTATCTTCATCACACCGCCCTGATCAGCGCGGATAGAACTTCCACCGTCAGTTGTCCCGCCAAAGTCAACGCTCGCAACATGTACTCGTTGCCAACATGTGGGACGACAGTCCCGGAAACGCCCCGACCGGCGCGCTTGACCAGAACGCCGCCCATTGGCATGGTTTCCCAAGTTTGCAGGCTCCGCGCACACCGTACGGCATGCCGCCGGCGCGACTTCTACTGAGGACGTGCTCAGCCGCGCCGCCGCCCACCGACCGGGTGCGCATCCGCCGCGTACCTGGAGGACTGACTTGAGGCCCACCCGTTCCGCCCTACTCATGGCGCTCGCATCCACATTGCTGGCCTCTTCGCTCACCGGCTGCCAGTTCGCCAGCGACTCGGCCGGCGGGGACGGCGGCGAGATCGTCATCGCCGCCGACCTGGAACTGTCCGGTGCCGCCGCAACCGTCGGCAAGGGCTACCAGCGAGCCCTCGAACTGAAGGTCGAGCAGATCAACGAATCGGGTCTGCTGGGCGACCGGACGATCCGGCTGGACGTCCGGGACAATCGTTCCGACCCGAGCGAGTCGCTGCGCAACATCGGCGACTTCACCGGCGACTCCGCGGTGACCGCGATCATCATGGGCAGTTGCAGTGACTGTGCGGTCGGCGCCGCCCGGACGATCAACGACAAACGGGTGCCGACCATCTCGCTGGCCCCGGCCACCGCAGTCGCCACCCCGGTCACCGAGCGTCGCTATCTGTTCAAGCTCGGCCCCAACGCGGCGGACAGCGCCGCCGCGGTCGCCAACGAGCTGCGCCGCCGCAACATCGGGCGGGCCAGCCTGCTGCACACCGACGACGAGTACGGCCGGGACGGCCTGCGGGTGATCACCGCCGAACTGGACAAGCTCGACATCAACCTGGTCGGCACCGAACAGGTGCGTACCACCGACACCGACGTGAGCCAGGCCGTCGCCACCCTGGCGCAGCCGTTGACCGGCGAGAATCCGGGCGCGCTGCTGGTCTGGACCTCGGCCGAGCAGGCGGCGCTGGCGGCGGACAGCGCGGCGCAGGCCGACTACCCGGGGCCCCTGTTCTTCGACGCCGCCGCCGCCGGGGACCTGTTCCTGTCCGGTGGTTCGGCCAACGGCACCAAGGGCGTCAACCTGGTCTTCACCCAGACCATGGTGATCGACGACGTGATCGCCAACACCCCGGCGAAGGCAGCCCGCAAGCAGTGGTTCCGCGACTACACGGCCAGGTTCGGCAGCTACTACGGGTTCTCCTCGTTCGCGGCCGACGCCGTCCAGCTGATCGCCGACGCGGTGGCTACGTCGACCGGCGACGGCTCGATCAACCGGGAGGCCATCCGTGAGGTGCTGGAGACCACCCAGTTCGACGGGCTCTCCGGGCCGATCCGGATGACCCCGGACAACCACTCCGGACTGATGCCCCAGGCACTGACCATGCTGGTCTCCCGGGGTGGCCGCTGGCGGCTGGCCAGCTGACGACCCCGGTACGGCCCGGCCTCGTGCGCCCGCCAGGATCTCCTGGCGGGTGCACGACGTCCGGGGCGGGCGCGACATGGTGGCAGACGTCAGCGGGCGGACGTCGTCTCCCGCACCCACGGCAGCAGCAGCCGTTCGAAGGCGACCAGCGCGAAGTAGAGCAGGATGCTCATCAGCCCGATCAACACGATCGCCGCCCAGGCGGCGGAGTTCTCGCCCATCCCGCTGAACTGCAGGGTCATGTAGCCCAGGCCTTCCTCACCGGCCTGGAACTCACCGATGACCGCGCCGATCGCCGCCAGCGGCATCGCGACCTTCAGGCCGACGAAGATCTGCGGCAACGCCGCCGGAAACCGGATCTTGCGGAAGGTCTGCCAGCGGGACGCGTCCAGCGACCGGGCCAGCTCGGCCAGATCGGCCGGGGTCGAGGTCAGGCCGGTCACCGTGGAGAGCACGATCGGGAAGAAGCAGAGCAGGAAGACCATGGTGAGGATCGACTGCTGGCCCCAGCCGAGAGTGACCACGAGCAGCGGGGCGAGCACGATCTTCGGTACGGCGTTGAGCGCCACCAGCAGCGGGGAGAACATCCGCTCGGCCACCTGGGAGCCGGCCAGCGCCAGTCCGATCAGCACCCCGACCACGGTGGAGATCGCGAACCCGGCGACGGTCGAGGTGGTGGTCGCCAGGGTGTGTTCCAGCAGTCGCGGCACCCGCAGGGAGAACGCCGCGTACACGTCCTGCGGGGGTGGCAGCACCACCGAGTGCACCAGGTCGAACACGCTGGTCACGAGCCACCACACGGTCACCGTCACCGCCACGCCGAGCAGCGGTAGTCCAACGGCGGCGATCCGGCCGCCGGCGGGGCGGCGGACCGGAGCGGTGGTCGCGGCGCGTACCGGTGGCGCCTGCGCCGGTTTGAGTACGGTCATCAGATGCCTTCCGTGGATACTCCGGCCTTCCGGCCGGGGAGGAAACGGACACCTGCGGAGCACGGCAGGGAAAGTCGACTCGCCGCCGAGGCGGATCGACGTCCACTACTCACACACCGAGAGATCCGGCGTGCGAACAGGTGTGCTAACGTGGCCTTGCCCTTCCGGTGACAGCCAGGCCGGTCGGGCCTACCGCCGGGCTGGTGGGAAGTGACGTCTGTGGAGACCGTGTAAGACCGATGGGCGGTACTCCGTCCCTCGCCGTTGATTCGGGTCGGCAGTGGTCGGCGAAGCAGAAAGCTCGACCCGTGAGGGTCGAATCTCCTTGCTTCAGCAGGGGGAGATGTCAACGACACTCCTCAGGCTCGCCGAGCCGCCGGGTGTGGGCGGGTGGGCCACCCACCGGTGGCCCACCCGCCCGCACCCGGGTCGGTCAGGATTCGGCGTTCGGGGCCAGGTCGAAGTTGACGACCTGCTCCGGCTCCAGGCCCGGCGGGATCGCTCCGGCGCCCTGCAGGATCGCGATGCTGCGGGCGATCCGCTGGCTGTCCAGCGCACCGACCGGCACACCGGAGCTGGTCGACTTCACGAAGGCGGCCATCAGCTCCAGCTCGGCGGCGGCGGCGGCCGGGTTGGCCTCCTCCACGTTCTTGGCCAGGATCTCGCCGGCCTCCTCCGGGTTGGTGATGCTGTACTCCAGGCCCTTGAGCAGTGCCGCGCTGAAGCGCTTCACCATCTCCGGGTCCTCCTCGGCGATCGCCGTCGAGGTGATCAGCACGTTGCCGTACAGGTCGGTCATGATGTCGCTGTACGGCAGCACCACGGCGGTCTTGCCCTGCGCGACGGTCTCCACAGTGGGCTTACCGACCACGAACTGGCCGATGCCGTCCACCGAACCGGAGGCCAGGGTGCCCATCAGGGTCTGCGGGGCGCCGTTGACCCACTCGACCTTGGTCTCGTCGATGCCGGCCAGCGAGGCGTAGGTCGGGAACAGGTTGCGCACCACCGAGCCGGGGGCGTCGGCGAGCGTCTTGCCCTCCAGGTCCTTGGGGGTGGTGATGCCGCTGCCGTCGAGCGCGATGATCGCGGCCATGGTGCGCTGCTGGATGCCGGCGACCACGACGAAGTCCTTCGCCTCGCCGTTGCCGTACTGCAGCAGTCCGCCGGTCATGTCGATCGGCGTGAAGTGGGCCTGTCCTGCGACGACGGTCTTGATGTTGTCGCCGGTGCCGGCTCCTGCCTTGACCTCGACGTCGAAACCGGCCTCCTCGAAGAAGCCCTTGTCCTTGGCGACCCAGGCGTAGGAGTCCCGACCGAAGTTACCGAAGGAAGTGAGGTACGTCACTTTCTTCAATTCCTCGGTGCCACCGGCATTCGCCTCGTCACCGTCGTCCGCGCTGCAGCCGGCAGTGACCGCGAGCGCCGCCGCGAGGGCCGTGGCGGCGATCGTACGGGTGAGCCTTGTCATGAACGTGTGTCCTTTCCAACCCGACGGCCCCTCGACAAACCCGCAGGTCGTCGAGCCGACCGGAGGGGGTAGTTGGTCCGGCGCGGCAGCCGGTCGGTGGGGGCCGCACCGGTGCCGCGGTCGCGTTGGGAAACTTCGCGGGCAACAGAGTACGAGGGAAACCTCACCAATGCGACAGCCGGGCATCGCGAACCCTGGATCGCAATCAAAAGTGTTTACCGTGCGGGTGGTGCATGGCCGGCACGATCCGGATACTCTGTCCCCCGCTTGTTGATCGACTCAGGACGAGGGAGCTGCCGGCCCCATGATCCAGCTCAGCGGAGTCGGACGGACGTTCGCCGGTCGCTCCGGCACAGTGGAGGCACTGCGCGGCATCGACCTTTCGGTGACTGCCGGTGAGTTCGTCGCGGTCGTAGGTCGATCCGGTTGCGGCAAGTCCACCCTGCTCAGACTCATCGCCGGGCTGCTTCCGACGACAGCCGGCGAGATCACCGTCGGTGGTCAGCAAGTGGTCAAACCACGCCGGGACATCGCGATGCTCTTTCAACGTCCGGCCCTGCTGCCCTGGCGATCAGTGCTGGACAATGTTCTGCTGCCGGCGGAGATCTTCGGGTTGCGCCGCAGACAGCACCGGGCGAAGGCCATGGAACTGCTGGAGATGGTCGGGCTGGCCGGCTTCGACAAGCGGCTGCCGCACGAGCTGTCCGGCGGCATGCAGCAGCGGGTGTCGCTGTGCCGCTCGTTGCTCGCCGAACCACAGGTGCTGCTGATGGACGAGCCGTTCTCGGCGCTGGACGCGCTGACCCGGGAGGAACTCTCCGTCGAGCTGCAACGGATCCACATGGAGCGCGCGGCGACCATCGTCTTCGTCACCCACTCGATCGACGAAGCCGTCCTGCTCGCCGACCGGGTCGTGGTGCTGAGCCCTCGACCAGGGCGGATCCGCAAGATCGTGCCGATCGACATCCCCCGCCCCCGCAGCCTGGGGCGCAACGCGCACACCGAGGACGTGGCCCGGTGCAGTGCGGAACTGCACGAGGTGCTGATGGAACGCGACGCACCGGCGACGGCCGGGATCGGAGGGTACTGACCATGCGGGTCAGCGTGTTCACCGAGCCGCACCGCGGCGCCAGCTACGACGACCAGCTCCGGCTGGCCCGGCTCGCTGAGGAGTCCGGGTTCGAGGGTTACCTGCGGGCCGACCACTACCAGTCGATGGGCGAGGAGCTGGCGCTGCCGGGGCCGACCGACGCCTGGCTGACCCTGGCCGCGCTGGCCCGGGAGACCTCCCGGATCCGGCTCGGCACGCTGGTCACCTCGGCGACCTTCCGGCTGCCCGGACCGCTCGCCGTGATGGTCGCCCAGGTCGACCAGATGAGCGGTGGCCGGGTCGACCTCGGCATCGGCGCCGGCTGGTACGCCCGGGAACACACCGCGTACGGGCTGCCGTTCCCGTCCGTCGGGGAACGCTTCGACCGGTTGGCCGAGCAGCTCGAGGTGATCACCGGGCTGTGGCGTACCCCGGTCGGTGACAAGTTCAGCTTCCACGGCGACCACTACCAGCTGGTCGATGCTCCGGCGCTACCGAAGCCGGCGCAGCCGGCCGGCCCGCCGATCATCATCGGCGGACGGGGGCCGAAGCGGACCCCGGAGCTCGCTGCCCAGTTCGCCGACGAGTTCAACATGCCGTTCAAGTCGGTCGCCGAGACCGCGGCGGCTTACGAGCGGGTGACCGAGGCCTGTCACCGGACCGGGCGCACCGAGCAGGGCCGGCCGCCGCTGACCATGTCGGCCGGCATCGTCATCGCGATCGGGCGTACCGACGCCGAGGCGCAGCGTCGCGCCGCGCCGCTGCACGAGAAGAGCGCCCTGCCGCCGGAGGACCCGGTGATCGGTTCGCCGGCCCAGCTGGTGGACCGGATAGGGGAGTTCGCGGCGATCGGTACCAGCCGGGTACACCTGCGGTTCATCGACCTCGCCGATCTGGACCACCTGGAGCTGGTCGCCGCCGAGGTGCTGCCCCAGCTGGGCTGACCACCGGCCCGGCGGCGGTCGCCCCGGTCCAGGTCGACAGTGCGGGCGGCCGGCCGTAACCTCCCGGCATGGCCTTGCGGACCTGGCTCAGAGCGATCACCACGGCATTCGGTGTGGCGGCGTTCGTCGGCGCTGTCCAGCTCGGTGCCGGTTACGGTCTCCAACTGGTACGCCTGCGTCGCGACTTCGTCGGGCCGACCGCAGACTTCTGGCCGACCCAGCTGTCCTGGCTCGCCTGGTTCGCGATCGTCGCTGCCGTCGTCGGCGCGTGCGTGGCGCAACGGGTTGCCGAGCAGCGTCCGGCCCGGCCCCGGCGGGTGTCGGCGGTCCGGACAGCGGTCCGCCGGGTCGTCTTGGCGCTGGTCGCCGCAACTGGTGCGGCGCTCGCCGTGGTCGGGTTGTCGGTGCTGCCGGCGCAGGCGTCGACCGGGGTCGACGATCCGGTGACGGTTACCGCCCTGATCGGCGGGATCGGGGCGGTGGTGGGTCTGCCGGCGGCGCTGGCCGCGTTGACCCATCCGGCGATGCGCTGGAACATGCTGGTGTTCAGCGGCGCGCTCTGGCTGCTGGCGGTCGGGTCAGTTGCCCCGGATCTGTGGGCGGGTGACCCCGTCGCCGAGATCCGACCCGGGGTACTCGAACCGGTCATGCTCGACCCGGGTGACTCCGGTTGGCAGCTGTTCGTGCTGCTGCCGGCGCTGGCGCTGGTGCTCGGTGCGGCGGTGAGCGGGCTGGCCCGGTGGCGGGCGGCGCCGACGGTGGCCACCGCGGTGTCCGGAATGGCCGGACCGGCGGTCCTCGACGCCGCGTACCTGGCCGCCGGGGCCGGCCGCGCCGGGCCTTACCAGGACGACCCCTACTGGGCGGCGCTGCTGGCGGTGGCCGCCGGGGTCGTCGGTTCGATCACCGTGGCTGCCGTGCGCCGGCCCGGCCGACGGGCCAGCACCGCAACCGGAACGCCCGCACCCGTGCCCGCGAGTGGGACGCCCGCGAGTGGGACGCCCGCGCCCGCTGTCGGAGCGACCGTCGGACCCGCCGATAGCTCGTCCGAGAGCCGAGAATCGATAGTGGAAATTGCCCTATCTGAAAAGATTCCCGCCGATTCGGCATTCGTCGGGCGGGTGTCACCCGGTCCGGCAGCGCCGCCTGTGCCGGACCCGCCGACGCCGGGCCGGCCCACGCCCGACCCGCTGGCGTCACACCCGCCTGCAGCGGACCCGCCCGCACCGAGCCTGACCTCACCGGACCCGGTCCGATCAGGCCCAGTCCGATCAGGCCCGGTCCGATCGGGCCCGACCGCAGCGTCACCGGTGCCGGTCGCCGCGCAGTCGCATCCGGGCGACCGTCCGCCGCCGGTACCTGCGGCGGTCACCCCCCGTGTCGACCCGACCCCGATCGCGCCGGACGGGCCGCCGACACCGACACCGACTCCGGTGACCGATGGCGTCGACCGGCCGACGCCAAAGCCGGTCGCACCACCACCGGTCGCACCGCAACCGGTCGCCGCACCGCCCACCGCACCTGCGGCCGGCCGGATTCCCCGGCCACGGTTCATGCGCCAGCGGCGGCCGGCGCCTCCACCGGCGTTGACCGACGAGGACGCCGAACACGTGGACTGGGTCAGCGAGTTGCGCCGGCAGCCCCGCCGCGCGGACGGCCGGAACCGTAACGGTGCCGACAGCCGGAGCCGTAGCGGCGCCGACGATCAGGCCAACGGCAGGTAGACCCGGCCACCGGATGCGACGAATTCATCCGACTTGTCCTTCATGCCCTGCTGGGCGTACTCCTTCAGATCCTGCGTGATTTTCATCGAGCAGAACTTCGGGCCGCACATCGAGCAGAAGTGGGCCGACTTCGCCGGCTCGGCCGGCAGCGTCGCGTCGTGGTAGGACCGGGCGGTCTCCGGGTCCAGCGACAGGTTGAACTGGTCCTCCCAGCGGAACTCGAACCGCGCCTTGGACAACGCGTCGTCCCAGGCCTGCGCTCCCGGGTGTCCCTTGGCCAGGTCCGCCGCGTGCGCCGCGATCTTGTACGCGATCACTCCGGCCTTGACGTCGTCGCGATCCGGCAGCCCCAGGTGCTCCTTCGGCGTGACGTAGCAAAGCATCGCGGTACCGAACATGCCGATCATCGCCGCCCCGATCGCCGACGTGATGTGGTCGTACGCCGGGGCGATGTCGGTGGTCAGCGGGCCGAGCGTGTAGAACGGCGCCTGGTGGCACAGCTCCTGCTGCAGGTCCACGTTCTCCTTGATCTTGTGCATCGGCACGTGGCCGGGGCCTTCGATCATCACCTGCACGTCGTGCTCCCACGCCACGGAGGTCAACTCGCCCAACGTCCGCAGCTCGGCGAACTGCGCGGCGTCGTTGGCGTCGGCGATCGACCCCGGCCGCAGCCCGTCACCCAACGAGAAGGTCACGTCGTAGCGAGCCAGGATCTCGCACAGCTCGGCGAAGTTCGTGTAGAGGAAGTTCTCCTGATGGTGCGCCAGGCACCAGGCAGCCATGATCGACCCGCCCCGGGAGACGATCCCCGTCACCCGGTCGACCGCCAACGGCACGTACGGCAGCAGCACCCCGGCATGCACCGTCATGTAGTCGACGCCCTGCTCGGCCTGCTCGATCACGGTTTCCCGGAACACGTCCCAGCTCAGCTTGACCGGATCCCCACCAACCTTCTCCAACGCCTGGTAGATCGGCACCGTACCGATCGGCACCGCCGAGTTGCGCACGATCGCCTCGCGGGTCTCGTGGATCCGCTTGCCGGTGGACAGGTCCATCACCGTGTCCGCACCCCACCGGGTGGCCCAGGTCAGCTTCTCCACCTCCTCGGCCACCGACGACGAGACCGCCGAGGTGCCGATGTTGGCGTTCACCTTCACCAGGAACCGACCACCGATGATCATCGGCTCGGACTCCGGGTGGTTGACGTTGGCCGGCAGCACCGCACGTCCGGCGGCGATCTCCTCCCGTACCACCTCGGCCGGAAGGTTTTCCCGCAGCGCGACGAACTCCATCTCCGGGGTGACGGTCCCGGCCCGGGCGTACGCCAACTGGGTGGGCCGACGCCCGTCCGCCCCGGCCAGCGGGGTGCCGGCACCGCGCACCGGGGCGACGTCGCCGCGCTCGGCGATCCACCGCCCGCGCAGCGCGGCCAGCCCGATTTGCGGGTCCGACCCCGGGCCGGACGTGTCGTAGAGACGCACCGGCGGGTTGTCGCCGGTGAGGGTCACCTCGGCGAACGGCACCTGGATGTCCGGTCGCGGTCCTTGCACGTACACCTTGCGCCGAGCCTGCATCAGCGGGCCTCCTTCAGGTAGTTGCCGACTGTCCGGCGGTTGCCGGCTCTCTCTCAGGTGGTTGCCTACGGTCAGGTGGCCGCCAGCTGATCCGACCATCCGAAGTGGTCTATTGGTCCGTGACCGGAGCCCAACCGCCAGTGCCGGGCGCCGTCGAGCGCCCGCGCGACGTACTCCTTGGCGTAGATCAACGCAGCCGGTACGTCGTCGCCGAGCGCCAGCCGGGCGGCCACCGCCGCCGCGAAACTGCACCCGGTGCCGTGCGTGTTGCCGGTGTCCAGCCGCTCGCCGGCCAGCCGCCAGCCGCCGTCGGCGGTGCCGACGACGTCGACCGCCGGGTCCGCCGCCGCGAGCACGTCGGCCGAGGCCCGGTCGGTCGACGTACCGTCCGGGTCGCCACCGGTCACCACCACGAACCTCGGTCCGCCGGCGGCCAGCTCGGCGGCGGCCCGCGCCATCTCGTCAACGGTCCGCACCGGCCAGCCGACCAACGCCGAGGCCTCCGCCCGGTTCGGTGTCGCGACCAGGGCGTACGGCAGCAGCCGCTCGACCGCGCCGACCACGCCGAGCCGGTGCCCGCTGGTCGAGACCAGCACCGGATCGACCACCAGGTTCGGCAGCTCCCCGGCTCGGGCCAGCGCGGCGACCGCCCCGGCGATCCGGGCCGTACCGAGCATGCCGGTCTTCACCGCGCGCACCGGTAGGTCGGCGCGGACCGCCTCGATCTGGGCGAGCACCTGCGCTGCCGGCAGCTGATGGACGCTGGTGACGCCGGTGGTGTTCTGCGCGGTTACCGCAGTGATCGCGCTGGTGCCGTAGACGCCGAGCGCGGCGAAGACCTTCAGGTCCGCCTGGATGCCGGCGCCGCCGCCGGAATCGGAGCCGGCGATCGTCATCGCCACCACCGGGGTGATCCGGTCGGCGGGCATCAGCTGCCCACCTCGGTCGCCGGCCATCAGCTGCTCACCTCGGCCGGTGCGGCCGCAGCGACCAACTCCGCTACGACGGCCGCCGGGTCGGCGGCGCGCATCACCGCGCCCATCACCGCCACCCCGGCGGCACCGGCCGCTCGACAGGTGGCGACCTGCTCCGCCGTGGTCACCCCGGCGAGGGCGACCACCGGCCGGCCGGCGGCCACTCGGACCAGGCGGGCCAGCCCGGCCGGGCCCAGCGGCGGCCCGTACCCGGGCTTGGACGCGGTCACGAAGACCGGCGACACCGTCAGGTAGTCCTCCGTGGTCAGTCGGCTGAGTTCGGCTTCGTCGTGGCAGGAGCGGCCGACCAGCCCGAACGCCGGTGGCGGGTACGGTCCGGCAGCGCTCAGATGCACCGCGTCACCGCCCAACGGGTCGGGGCCGGCGACGATCAACGTCCCGCCGACCGGGGCGAGGATGCCGCGCAGCCGCTCGGCCAGCGCGGCGCGTTCGGCTCGGGGCAGGTCGCGTTCCCGCAGCACCACCTGCCGGAGTCCGCCGGCCACCGCCGCCGCGACCACCTCCGACAGCGGCCGGGCCGTCTGCCGGCGATCGGTGAGCAACAGAATCCCGTTCACAGTTCGGGTCGCCCCTCGTCCGGAGTGGATGCCAGGGCGTGGAAACGCTTCGGGATCCGCCCGGCGCGGGCCGCCAGCCGGCCTGCGTCGATGGCGTACCGCATGGCGGTGGCCATCGCGACCGGGTCGGCGGCCCGGGTGACCGCGCTGGCCAGCAGCACCGCGTCGCAGCCGAGTTCCATCGCGAGCGCGGCGTCGGAGGCAGTGCCGACCCCCGCGTCCAGCACCACCGGGATGTCCACTGACTGACGGATCAGTCGGATGTGGTGCGGGTTGAGGATGCCCAGCCCGGAGCCGATCGGCGCGCCGGCCGGCATCACCGCCGCGCAGCCGGCGTCGGCCAGCCGGCGGGCCAGCACCGGATCGTCGGTGGTGTACGGCAGCACGGTGAACCCGTCGTCGACCAGCTGCTCGGCGGCGCGCAGCAGCTCGGCGCCGTCCGGCAGCAGGGTGCGTTCGTCGCCGATGACCTCCAGCTTCACCCAGTCGGTGTCGAACGCCTCGCGGGCCAGGTGGGCCACCTTGACCGCCTCGGTGGCGGTGTAGCAGCCGGCGGTGTTCGGCAGCAGCCGTACGCCGCAGCGCTCCAGCAGGTCGAGCAGGCCGCCGTGCATGGTGGCGGCGCTGTCCACCCGGCGCAGCGCGACGGTAACCAGCCCAGTGCCGCTGGCCTCGATCGCCTGCTCCAGGATGTGCAGGTTGGCGGCACCGCCGGTGCCGAGGATCAGCCGGGAGTCGAAACTGTGCCCGGCAACGGTGAACGGCATCCGACTCACCCGCCCTGCGCCGCGATCAGCACTTCGACCCGGTCGCCGTCGCACAGCTGCTCGGCCGACCAGCCGCTGCGCGGCACCACTTCACCGTTGACGGCGACAGCGACGCCGCGTGCCCGGTCGGTGACCGCCCGGACGACGTCGACCAGCAAAGTCCCGGTCGGCGCGGTCATCGGTGCCCCGTTGACGATCAACTCCACGGCTGCTCCTCCCTCACGATCTCGCTGGTCGCGGCGGTGAACCGGCCGGGCCGAAACGGTGCCAGCGCCGGATCCGGGTCGCCCCCGGCCGCCAGGTCTGCGATCAGGTCGGCGGTCACCGGGGTCAGTACGATGCCGTGCCGGTGGTGCCCGGTCGCCACCAGCACTTCCCGGCCTGCGGTGCCGCCGGCCGAGTTGACGTCGGGCTGCTGGTGCCAGCCGAGCAGCGGCGCGTTGTCCGGGGTGCCGGGCCGGGCCGCCGCCTGTGCCTCGACCAGCTCGTACTCGGCGATCTCCGGCAGCAGGTCGGCGGCGGCGCGCAGCAACTCCAGCACCGCTCCGGCGGTGACGGTGGTGTCGACGCGCTCCTCGACGGTGGCGCCGACGACCACCTCACCGTCGGCGCGCGGCACCAGGTAGACGTGCCGGCCGTCGGCGTACCCCCGGATCACATGCCGGAACCCGACGGCGCCGGCGGGTGCCCGCAGCCGCAAAATCTGGCCTTTCACCGGGCGGACCGGCAGCCCGGTCAGCGCCGCCGATCCGCAGCCGGCGGCGACCACGACGACCCGCGCGTCCAGTGCGGGAAGATCGGTGACCGGCTGCGGGATGACGGTCACCCCGGCCCGGTCCAACGCGGTGTCCAACGCCGCGACCAGCCGACGCGGGTCGACCTGGTGGTCGTCGGGCATCAGCGCACCGCCGCGCACCCTCGGGGCCAGCGCCGGCTCGCGCTCGCGCAGCGCCGTGGCGCGCAGCAGCGTGATCGGCAGGTCCAGACTCTGCTGGTACGCCCAGAGCCGCTCCGCCTCGCGCCGGTCGTCGCCGGTGAGCGTGACGACCAGCGTGCCGTCGGTGCGGTAGCCGATATCCTGGCCGGTGACGGCGGTCAGCTCGGCGGCGAACGCCGGCCAGCGGGCCGCCGATTCGACCAGCAGCCGGGTCAGCTCAGCCTCGCCGAAGTGCGACTCGGCGACCGGGGCGAGCATCCCGGCGGCCACCGAGGACGCCCCGGACCCGGGTGCCGAATCGTAGAGCACGGTACGCAGCCCGCGTTTGGCGCACCGCCAGGCGATACTCATCCCGATCGGCCCGCCGCCGACCACCGCGACATCGGCCCGGCCGTTGGCGTTTCCGCTGCCTGTCACCGTCATGCCGGCGCTCCGTCGGCGGCGGCCGGCCGCTGCCGTACCGCCACCAGCAGCTCAGCCGTGGCCCGCCTTGGGTCGGCGGCGGCGGCGATCGCGCCGACCACCGCGACCCCATGCGCCCCGGCGGCCAGCAGCTGCCGTACCCGGTCCACAGTGATCCCGGCGATCGCGACCACCGGCACGTCGACGGCGGCGACGACGGCGGCGAGCCCGGCCAGCCCGATCGGGTCGGGCAGCCCGGTCTTGGTGCCGGTGGCGTAGCACGGCCCGACCCCCAGGTACGTCGCCCCGGCGGCGACCGCCGCCCGCCCGGTGGCCGGGTCGCGGGCGGTGGCACCGAGGATCGCGGCCGGCCCGAGCACCCGGCGGGCGGCGTCGACCGGCAGGTCCAGCGCGCCGACGTGCGCGCCGGCCGCACCGGTGGCGAGCGCGACGTGCAGCCGGTCGTTGACCAGGCAGGTCACCCGGTACGCGGTGCATTCGGCGACCGCGCGGACGGTCAACTCGTACGCGTCCCGGTCCGACATGTCGTCCTCGACCCGGACCTGCACGACCAGGTCGGCGGTGGCGTCGGCGGCGCGGGCGGCGGCCAACGCCGCCCGCAGTACGCCGAGCGGGTCGCACCCGGGTCGGGTGTCGGTGATCAGATGCAGTCGCCCAAGGGACGGCACGGCAACGCTCCTCCCTGCGCCGGCATTACCCGGATCAGGTTCTACGGTCGGAGGCCGCGTCAGCCTCCCTCTCAGCCCGGTGCACCGGGCTCCCGTGGGTTACTTGCCTGTTACCGTACGACGGTCTCGTCGATCCGCCAAGGGCCGATCCGAGGCAACCTTCGGTCGGTGCCCACCCCGCCGCTGTCGGCCGTGACCAGGCTCACCGCCGGCCGGCCGCCGGCGCACCGCCGCCGTCAGCTGGTGAGGGCCCCGCCCTTGGCGGCGGCGACAAAGCGAGACCAACTCGCCGACGCGACTACCAGCACCGGACCAGCCGGATCCTTCGAGTCCCGCACCCCGATCACGCCACCCAGCCCGTCAGCCACCTCGACACACTCGCCCTGGTTGTTCGACCGGCTGCTCTTCCGCCAGTTGGTGGAACCAAAGTCGATCATCGCCGTACTCCCTTACGGATCGGATCACGCCTCGGCGGTCGAAGTCACGAGGCGGCGTCGCGGCGGAACTCCACTGACCGCCAATCAACTCGTGAGGGTGCTGTTCTTCGTAGCGGCGACGAAGCGTGACCAGCTTGTCGGGGCGACTATCAGCACCGGACCAGCCGGATCCTTTGAGTCCCGCACCCCGACAACGCCACCCAGTCCGTCCGCCACCTCGACGCACTGACCCTGGTTGTTTGATCGGCTGCTCTTGCGCCAGCTAGCTCCGGAAAGATCGATCATGACTCGTACTCCTTCGCGGTCCGCCAGAAGAGGTCACGACTGGCCTGCTCGCTCAGCGCCCGGCCAGCGATGTCGGTGAAGGTCCAAGCGTACCGCTCAGCCTCATCCGGCCGATCGAGGAACAGAGCTCCTGTCAGCTCCTCCACGTAGACAGTCGTCGGCTCGTTCCCTTCTGGAAAATCAAGAAGAGTGAACGAACCGTGCGCCATCAGGCCGGCGTGCAGCCCGGCGCTGAACGGCAGCACCCGGATCGAAATGTTCGGCTGCTCCCCGGCCTGAGCCAGCCGACGCAGCTGCCCGGCCATGATCTGACCGCTGCCAATCGGTCGACGCAGGATCGCTTCGTCGAGCACGATGTCGAACCTGGGCAGGTAGGGCTCCATCCGGGTCAGCAACCGCGCGCGACGCATCCGCATCTCGACCCTGCGCTCGATCTCATCCGCAGGCACTTCATCCTGGTTCACGCTGAACACGGCAGTTGCGTACTCGCGGGTCTGCAGCACGCCGGAGACGAGCTCCGTATGGAATTCGCGGAGATGGGCGGCGGCCTCCTCCAGGCCGACGAACAGCTCGAACCAGGACGGGATGCTGGCGTAGTCGTGCCACCAGCCCTTCTCCTTGGTCTTCGGGGCCAACGCGACCAACGCCTCGACGGTCTTCAGGTCCGCGCCGTACAGCTCACAGAGCAGCACCACGTCCTCGGCGCGGATCGGCACCTCACCCCGCTCCATCCGCAGCAGCTTGGTCGCCGACCACTCCAACTCCCGGGCCGCCGTGGTTTGCGGGACCCCGGCCAACCGCTCACGCAGCCGACGCAGCTCCCGACCGAGCTGCCGTCGGGGCACCGACGAGTTCAACAATGCTGCGGGCACGTTGCCACCTCCTGGTATGCCACTCACCGACGACGGAATGATCGACAGACGACAGTCACTATCGAGTGGACATATCTCTACCACAACGCCACGACGCCATTGCCGAACCGCTAATTGATCATTGATTGACGGCTGGCCTGAAAATCGGCACGAAGCACCGCGATCCGCAGCCGGTCTTCACGCCACGCAATGCGGGTACCCGATCATCGGCGGAAGTCCAGCCAAGGAGACAAGATCATGTGAGGCTCAGCCTTGCCGGCACTCCCCCGGCGCGGCACCCCGCATCGCCCCTGGGCGGTGCGCGGGGCGGCCGGTGACGCGGATCAGCTCGAGGGAACCGTCATTGTCGTCAAAACGGCCCCGAGACAACAATGTGGGTTCCCTCGGCACCATGAGCTCTCGGCACCATGAGTGGCAGTGGCGGTCAGCTCAGCGAGCCGCCGGGGCCGGCGGGCTCCGGCAGGATCGACCGCAGTTCGGCGAGGTCGGCGGCGTCCGGCTGCCAGGTCCCGGCGGCGGCGTTCGCCCGTACCTGCTCGGGGATGGTCGCCCCGGCGATCACCGACGCCACGGCCGGCTGCGCGGCCAGGCCGCCGATCGCGACCGCGAGCAGCGGCAGGTCCCGCTTCACGGCGTACGCGTCGAGGGCCTCGATGACGTCCCACGGCGCCCCGGCCAGCCGGGCGGCGTACCGGCTGCTCTCGCCGGCCAGCCGGCTGCCGGGCGGCGGCGCCTCACTCCGGCGGTACTTGCCGGTCAACAGCCCGTCGGCGAGCGGGAAGTACGGCAGCAGCCCCAGTCCGAAGCGCTGGCAGGCCGGCACCACTTCCCGCTCCACCCGTCGGTCCAGCAGGTTGTACTCGTTCTGCGCGCTGACGAACGGCGACAGCCCACCGGTACGCGCGGTCCACGCCGCATCGGCGATCTGCCAGCCGGCAAAGTTCGAGCAGCCCAGATAGCGGACCTTGCCGCCGCGTACCAGGTCGTCCAGGGCCTGCAGGGTCTCCTCGATCGGGGTGACCGGGTCCGGCTCGTGGAACTGGTACAGGTCGATGTGGTCGGTGCCGAGTCGGCGCAGCGACGCCTCGACGGCCCGCACGATGTAGCGCCGCGACCCGCGTACCCCGTGGTCGACGCCGTTGCGCCCGGACATGTCCATGCCGAACTTGGTGGCCAGCACCACGTCGTCGCGGCGGCCGCGCAGCGCCGCCCCGAGCTGTTCCTCGGAACCACCCGAAGGCGTGCCGTAGATGTCGGCGGTGTCGAACAGGGTGATCCCGGCGTCGATCGCCGCGTCGACCACCGCCCGGGTGCCGGCGGCGTCGAGCTTACGGCCGAAGTTGTTGCAGCCGACCCCGACCGCCGACACCATCAGCCCGGAATCGCCCAACCGGCGGTAGATCATCTCAGTCACACCGGCCAGCCTACGACGGTCAACGGACGTCCCAGACCGGCTCGGGGACCTCGACCACCTCGCCGTCGCCCTGGAACAGCACGAACCGGTCGAACGACCGGCTGAACCAACGGTCGTGGGTGACCGCGATCACCGTACCCTCGAAGGCCTTCAGCCCTTCCTCCAGCGCCTCCGCCGACGCCAGGTCCAGGTTGTCGGTCGGCTCGTCGAGCAGCAGCAGGGTGGCGCCGGACAACTCCAGCAGCAGCACCAGGAACCGGGCCTGCTGGCCACCGGAGAGGGTGCCGAACCGCTGGTCGCCCTGGCCGGCCAGGTCGTAGCGGGACAGCACGGCCATCGCCGCGTGCCGGTCCATCCCGTCGCGGTGGTCGTCGCCGCGCCACAGTACGTCGGCGAGGGTCTGGTCGAGCAGTTCCGGCCGGTCGTGGGTCTGCGAGAAGTGGCCGGGACGCACCCGGGCGCCGAGCCGGACCATGCCGTCGTGGGCCACCGGGGCGAGCGTCGCGCCGGCGATCGGGCCGGCCGCCGGGTCCGGGTCGGTGCCGCCCCGGGCCAGCAACCGCAGGAAGTGCGACTTGCCGGTGCCGTTGGCGCCGAGCACCGCGACCCGGTCGCCGTACCAGATCTCCAGGTCGAACGGGTAGGTCAGCCCGTCAAGCTCCAGCTGCTCGCAGATCACCGCCCGTTTGCCGGTGCGGCCGCCGGACAGCCGCATCCGCAGCGACTGGTCCTTCGGTGGCAGCGGCGGCGGGCCGGCCTCCTCGAACTTGCGCAGCCGGGTCTGCGCGGCCTGGTACCGCGAGGCCAGCCCGTCGTTGTACGCCGCCTTCTGCTTGTACATCAGCATCAGCTCGCGCAGCTTCTCATGCTCCTCGTCCCACCGGCGACGCTGCTCCTCCAGCCGGGCGTGCCGGGCGACCCGCGCGGAGTGCCAGCTGGCGAACCCGCCCGGATGGGTCCACGCGGAGCCGCCTTCGACGGCGACCACCCGGTCGGCGGTCTGGGCCAGCAGCTCCCGGTCGTGCGAGACGTAGAGCACCGACTTGGTCGACTCGCGCAGCCGCTGCTCCAGCCACCGTTTCCCGGGTACGTCGAGGAAGTTGTCCGGCTCGTCGAGCAGCAGCACCTCGTCGGTGCCACGCAGCAGCAGCTCCAGCGCGAACCGTTTCTGCTGTCCACCGGAGAGTGTCCGGACGGGACGGTCATGGACCCGTTCCCACGGCAGGTCGAGCACGGCGGTGGCCACCGTGTCGAAGACGACTTCGGCCTCGTAGCCGCCGGCTTCGCCCCAGGCGGCGAGGGCGTTGGCGTACCCGATCTGGGTTTTCTCGGCGGCGGCCGGGGTCGCGCCGGCGGCCTCCGCAGCATGCACGGCCCGTTCGGCGGCGGCGAGCCGTTCTCCTGCGGCCCGCAGCGGCGGCGGCGCGAGCGACAGTGCCAGGTCGGCGAGGGTACGGTCGTCGCCGATCATGCCGATGAACTGCCGCATCACGCCGAGCCCGCCAGCGCGGGCGACTGCTCCGGTGGCCACCGGCAGGTCACCGGCGACCATCCGCAGCAGCGTCGTCTTGCCGGCGCCGTTCGGACCGACCAGTGCCACCTTCGCACCCTCACCGACCCGGAACGACACGTCGGCAAAGAGCTCCCGACCATCCGGCAGGGTGTGCCCCACCGCGGCCACGTCCACGTATCCCACCCCGGCATGGTGCCTGATCGGGCCTGTCGTCGGCAGCTGAGATTCGCGCCGCCGGCTGGGCGTCCGGCACTGGCTCTGGCCTACCTGGCCTACCGGTCAGTCGGCGTGGTGGGTGACCCGCAGCACCCGGTAGCCCTTCTGGCTGGCGTGCCGATCCACCTGCCAGCCCTGCTCCCGCAGCCACTGCTGCACCGAATCGCCGCCCAGGTAGCGGGCAATGACCAGCCAGCCGACGCCGCCCGGGGCGAGGCGGGGCAGCCAGCGGGCGAGCAGGGCGTGCAGTTCCGCCTTGCCGACCCTGATCGGCGGGTTGGACCACAGCTGGGTGAAGGTGAGCTCCGGCGGCACGCGGTCCGGATCAGCAACCCGGACCCGGTCGGCGACGCCGAGCCGGTCGGCGTTGAGCAGGGTGAGCTCGCGGGCGCGGGCGTTGACGTCCACCGCGTAGACCGTTGCGGCCGGTGCCTGGTCGGCCAGCACGCAGGTGATCGGGCCGTACCCGCAGCCGAGGTCGAGGAAGGGACCGGGGTCGGTCGGCGCGGGAAGGTCGGCCTTGCGCAGCAGTACGGCGGTGCCCGGGTCGAGCCGGCCGGCGGAGAACACCCCGGCGGCGGCGGTCAGCGGGTAGTCGCGCCCGGCCACCGTGAACTCGATCTCCGACCGTACGTCCGCGGTGCCGGGTTGCGGGCTGAAGTAGTGGTCGCCGGTCACCGGGGCATTGTCGCCCAACTTGGGTACGGCGTTGACGGCGGTCACCACGATCGATAGGGCTTATGCCCGATCTTCAATTGATGCAAGTCTTGACCGGCAGCTCTCCCCCCAATCCGTCCGTTACTCTGTGCGATATGACGTACGGGTACGAATCCGGCGCGGACCGCCGGCCGATTCGACCCGATCAATCGGCTCGGCCGCCGGGGTCCGCCGGTGTACCGCCGACGCCACCGCGCCCCCGGCCCCAGCCGACACCCCGAGCACACCCCGGTGGACAGCCGTCACCGCGACCGCGCCCCGGGGCCCAGCCGCCGCCGGGAGCACACCCCCGCGCCCAGCCCCAACCGCATCCCCGCGCCCAGCCCCAACCGCATCCGGGGCTGCCGAGTCGGCCGCCGCCTGCCGCACCGCCGCCGGGTGCCGGGCCGGCGCACTACGCCGTGCCGCGCGGCACCGGGCCGGCGCGCTACGCCGTACCGCCGCCGCGGGCATTCCGGCCGCCGCAGGCATCCCCGCCCCCGCAGGTATCCCGGCCCCCGCAGGCATTCCCGCCGCCGGCCGCACCGAGCCCGGCAGGCGGCGCGCCGGCGGGCAGCGGACCTACCGCGCCCGGATCGCCTCGGAGTCCCAGGACACGTCGTCAGACCGGACGTCGGCGGCCGGGCACCGCCCCGCCGCCGGGCAGGACCCCCCGACCGCGTCGACCCCCGACCGACGGTCCCACTGAACCTCACGGCCGGCGACCGACCGGGCCGGCCACGGCAGTGTGGTCGTCGACGAAGCTGTGGCAGGTCGTGATCAGCGGTGTCGCCGTCCTGCTGATGCTCGGCGTCTGCGGGCTGAGCTCGTACTTCATCGTCGTGGACGAACGTAACGGGCGGGCGGCGGCGGGTGCCCCGGCGGCGGCACCGACCGTGGTCCCCCGGGACATCAGCTCCCGGGAGGCCGACCCGCAGCCGCTCACCGTTGAGGAGGTCTTCCCGACCGGTGACATCGTGATCGACCCGGCCGAGCCGCCGTACCGGCTGCTGAAGACCCAGATCGAGGAGCGCTGCCGGGCGGCGGTCGCCGGCGACATCGGCACCCTGCTCGACGAGCTCGGCTGCAACCAGGTGGTCCGCGGCACGCTACGGTCACCGACCGGCGAGTACCTGATCACCACCGGGGTGTTCAACCTGGCCGACGCCTCCGGCGCGGAATGGGCACACACCCGGATCAAACCGATGGTCGACGAGGAGAAGGGCCGCTTTCAGGGCATGATCGCCGACGAGGGGACCGAGGCGATCGCGCTCTCCTCCGCCCAGGTCGGCTGGCACTCGCTCGGCCACTTCCTGATGTACTGCGTGATCGCCCGCGCCGACAGCGAACCGGTGCCCGCCGACGACCCGTACGCCCGGCAGATCCTCTTCGACATGCTGCAACTGCACCTGCAGGCGAACGTACTGGAGAAGCGGGCGGTGCAACCGGCAGCAGCGGACGAGCCGGCCGGGTCCGACGGCGACGCGGCGCCGGACGAGGCCGACGCGGGGGCTGACGCGGCAGCAGCTCGGTGACCGGCCGTCAGCCGGCCGCGGGTAGCCGCAGCCGGCGGGTGACGCTGGCGCGGGCCGCGTAACCTGCCGGGTCGCTGGGGTAGCCGACCTCGACCAGGGTGAGCCCGTGCGGCGGGGCGACGGTGACCTCACTGGACCGTTCCCGCCTGGTCAGCAGGCTGCCCGGCCAGTCGACCGGCCGGCGGCCGTCGCCGACGAACAGCATCGCCCCGACCAGGCTGCGCACCATCGCCTGGCAGAACGCATCCGCCTGTACGGTGCCAACCAGTGTCCCGTCCGGGTCCCGGCGCCAGTCCAGCCGGGTGATCTGCCGGATCGTGGTGGCATGCTCCTTACGCCGGCAGTACGCGGCGAAGTCGTGCTCGCCGACCAGCTCGGCGGCGGCGGCGTTCAGCGCGGCCAGGTCGAGCGGACGCGACCAGGCGAGGGTGTCGTGCCGGCGCAGCGGCTCCGCACCGTACGGGGCGTCGGTGACCCGGTACGCGTACCGCCGGTAGGTGGCCGCGAACCGGGCCTCGAAGTCGGCCGGCACCTCGGTGACCGCCCGCACCCGGACGTCGCGGGGCAGCGTACCGGCGAACCGGCGCAGCAGCGTCGCGGACCGTTCGCTCCACACCTCGGCCGGCACGTCGAGGTGGCACACCTGGCCGGTGGCGTGCACCCCCGCGTCGGTACGCCCGGCCACGGTCAGCCCGAGTGCGACGCCTGGCCCGAACGCCCGGTCGAGGGCCTCGGTCAACACCCCGGCGACGGTCCGCCGCTGCGGCTGCACCGCCCAGCCGGAGAAGTCGGTGCCGTCGTACGCGACATCGAGCCGCAGCCGGACGTACCCCTGCCGCACCTGATCCTCCTGTGTCGCGTGGTTGCCGGAAAGGTCGCGTGGTTGCCGGAAAGACGGTGGGACCCGACGCTGCTGTCGCAGCGCCGGGTCCCACCGGTTGTGCTCCTCGCCGGCTCAGGCCGTGTCGTCGCCTTCGGCGGCGGCTCAGGCCTTGTTGTCGCCTTCGCCGGCCGGGGCGGCCTGGGTGGCAGCGGTGTCGGTGTCACCGGAGGCCGACACCGGCGGCTCGGCGTCCTGGTCGGCCGCGGTGTCCGCGTCGGTACGCGCGGCCGGTGCCTCGTCGGCACCGGCGAGCGCCTCGACCTTGTCCTGCTGGGCGGCCGCCCGACGGTCGGCCTTGGCCGGCGCCGGGGTGGTCACCACCAGCTCCTCGACCAGCTCGATGATCGCCATCGGGGCGTTGTCGCCCTTACGCGGTCCGGTCTTCACGATCCGGGTGTAGCCACCCGGACGGTTGGCGAACCGGGGCGCGATCTGGTCGAACAGCTCGAAGACCACGTCCTTGTCCCGCACGACGGTCAGCACCCGACGGCGCGAGTGCAGGTCGCCCCGCTTGGCCTTGGTGATCAGCTGCTCCGCGAGGGGACGCAGCCGCTTCGCCTTGGTCTCGGTGGTCTTGATCTTGCCGTACCGGAACAGCGAGGTGGCCAGGTTGGCCAGCATCATCCGCTCGTGCGCGGGGCTGCCGCCGAGGCGGGGGCCCTTGGTGGGCGTGGGCATGGTTGGTGCTCCTCAGTGGTGGCGGCAGCCGGCGTTACAGCTGCTCGGTCTCGCGGTAGTCGTCGGTGTCGTAGTCGGCTTCGCTGAAGGAGTCCACGACGTGTGCCGGGTCGAAGTTGGGCGCCGAATCCTTCAGACCCAGCCCCATCCCGGCGAGCTTCATCTTGACCTCGTCGATCGACTTCTGACCGAAATTCCTTATATCGAGGAGGTCCGCTTCGGTCCGCCCGATCAGCTCGCCGACGCTGTTGATGCCCTCGCGCTTGAGGCAGTTGTACGACCGTACGGTCAGGTCCAGCTCCTCGATCGGCAGCGCCAGGTCAGCGGCCAGCTGGGCGTCCTGCGGCGACGGCCCGATGTCGATGCCCTCCGCGGTCTCGTCCAGCTCGCGGGCCAGGCCGAACAGCTCGACCAGGGTGGAGCCGGCCGAGGCCAGCGCGGTACGCGGCCCGATCGACGCCTTGGTCTCGACGTCGATGATCAGCCGGTCGAAGTCGGTCCGCTGCTCGACCCGGGTCGCCTCCACCCGGTAGGTGACCTTGAGCACCGGCGAGTAGATCGAGTCGACCGGGATCCGGCCGATCTCGGCACCGGCCTGCTTGTTCTGCGCGGCGGTGACGTACCCGCGACCCCGCTCGACGGTGAGCTCCATGTCGAGGCGGCCCTTGCCGTTGAGGGTGGCCAACTTGAGGTCCGGGTTGTGCACCGAGACCCCGGCCGGCGGCTGGATGTCTCCGGCGGTCACGTCACCGGGGCCCTGCTTGCGCAGGTACATGCTGACCGGCTCGTCGTGCTCGGAGCTGACGCACAGCTCCTTGACGTTCATGACCAGCTCGACCACGTCCTCCTTGACGCCGGGGATCGTGGTGAACTCGTGCAGCACGCCGTCGATCTTGATGCTGGTGACCGCCGCGCCCGGAATGGAGCTGAGCAGGGTACGCCGCAGCGAGTTGCCGAGCGTGTAGCCGAAACCCGGCTCCAACGGCTCGATGGTGAACAGGGACCTCGTGTCGCTGATCGACTCCTCGGACAGAGTCGGCCGCTGGCTGATGAGCACGTACTTCTCCTTGGGTCGGGGCGACCGCTATATGACGCCCGTCGGTCGTGCGCCCGTCGACGGGGGCCGGGCCGGTGCCGTACGTCGGTGACGCCGGTCGACCGCGACCCCCCGTCGACGGGGGTGGCTCACTTCGAGTAGAGCTCGACGATCAGCTGCTCCTGAACCTGCGTGTCGATCGTCTGACGCGCCGGCATGGAGTGCACGAGGATCTTCATCTGGCTGGGGATCGCCTCCAGCCAGGCCGGGACGGTCTTGGAACCGGCTTCGCCCTGGGCGACCAGGAACGGGGTCAGCTCCTTCGACTTCGTCCGCACCTCGACGATGTCGTGCTCCTTGACGCGGAACGAGGGGATGTCGACCTTCTTGCCGTTGACCATGAAGTGCCCGTGCTTGACCAGCTGGCGCGCCATGTCCCGGGACTTGGCGTAGCCAGCCCGGTACACGACGTTGTCAATCCGGGACTCCAGGATCTGCAGCAGCACCTCACCGGTCTTCGCCTGCTTGGCCACTGCTTCCTCGTAGTAGCCGCGGAACTGCTTCTCCAGCACGCCGTACACCCGGCGGGCCTTCTGCTTCTCCCGCAGCTGGAGGAGGTACTCGGTCTCCTTGGTCCGACCACGGCCGTGCTGGCCGGGCGGGAAGGGCCGGGATTCGAACGGGCACTTCGGCCCATCGCACTTGCTGCCCTTGAGGAACAGCTTCATCTTCTCCCGCCGGCAACGGCGGCAGTCAGCACCCGTGTAACGAGCCATCTCTTCCTAACCTCTCAGACCCGGCGACGCTTCGGCGGACGGCACCCGTTGTGCGGCTGCGGCGTGACATCGGAGATCTGCCCGACCTCCAGGCCGACGGCCTGCAACGAACGGATGGCGGTCTCCCGGCCGGAGCCGGGGCCCTTGACGAAGACGTCGACCTTGCGCATGCCGTGCTCCATCGCCCGCCGGGCGGCGGCCTCGGCGGCCAGCTGCGCGGCGAACGGCGTCGACTTGCGGGAGCCCTTGAAACCGACCTGGCCGGCGGAGGCCCAGGAGATCACCGCACCGGTCGGGTCGGTGATCGAGACGATGGTGTTGTTGAAGGTGCTCTTGATGTGCGCCTGCCCGTGGGCGACGTTCTTGCGTTCCTTGCGCCGGACCTTCTTGACAGCGGCTCCAGCGCGAGCCTTCGGTGGCATAAGTTTTCTGCGCTCCTATTGAACGATCGAGGTATCCGGGCGAGCCCGGCGTCGGCCAGGACTACTTCTTGCCCGGCTTCTTCTTGCCGGCGACGGTCCGCTTCGGGCCCTTGCGGGTCCGGGCGTTGGTCCGGGTGCGCTGGCCGTGCACGGGCAACCCGCGGCGGTGCCGGATGCCCTCGTAGCAGCCGATCTCCACCTTGCGGCGGATGTCTGCGGCAACCTCCCGACGCAGATCACCCTCGACCTTGAAGCTGGCCTCGATGTGATCCCGGAGCTGGACCAGCTCCTCGTCGGTGAGGTCCCGGACCCGCTTGTTCGGGTCGATGCCAGTCGCGGCAAGCGTGGCGATCGAACGGGTCCGGCCGATCCCGAAGATGTAGGTGAGCGCGATCTCCATCCGCTTCTCGCGGGGCAGATCCACGCCGACTAGACGTGCCATGTGCGGGCGTACTCCTCAAGTGGTGTGCACGGAGGTCTGAGCCCGCCCCACCCCGGCTGCCCTCGCCGACCACCCACCTGGGTGGGCCGGCATGCCGGGCCCCGGCCTCCGACCGGGGGTTGCGCCGCGGACACGGCGACCTGGTCACCGGGTGCTCGCGGCTGGAACGAGCATGTGCTGTTGTGCGATCGGCCGCCTGAACCGCCCCGTCGCCGGCCCGGCTCCTGCCGGTCGGCTCGGGGTCAGCCCTGGCGCTGCTTGTGCCGGGGGTCGGTGCAGATGACCATCACCCGGCCGTGCCGGCGGATCACCCGGCACTTGTTGCAGATCCTCTTGACGCTCGGCTTGACCTTCACGGTGTGCCTTACTTCCGTTGACGCCCGACCGCATACACGGTGCGGGCTTGAGGACGGACACGGGACGCCCCGGCCGCCGTCAGGCGGTTACTTGTAGCGATAGACGATGCGCCCTCGGGTGAGGTCGTACGGCGAAAGCTCGACGACGACCCGGTCCTCGGGCAGGATGCGAATGTAGTGCTGCCGCATCTTGCCGCTGATGTGAGCCAGTACCTTGTGGCCGTTGGCGAGCTCTACCCGGAACATGGCGTTCGGTAGTGGCTCGATCACTCGACCTTCGATCTCGATGGCCCCGTCTTTTTTCGGCATGTCCTCCGCTGTCCTGACGTCGGTTGCTCGGGATCGGCTCACAACACCATTCGCGGACGGACCCGTCCGGCCTGCCGACCGTACCGATTCGACCGCGCCAGCCGCGGCTCCAGACGTCTGACGACGAGCTCGGCCCGGGTTACGGAACCCAGGCGACACCCGATCAGACACGGCCTGCCGAAGCGCAGAGCAGGCACGCTGGAGTGGACGCTGTGCGCCGATCTATCAGTGTACGCGGGTTGTCACGCGGACAGCAAACCGCGCGCTGCCGCAGGTCAGCATACCCGACAAAGCAGCAGGAGCAGGGAGTTTACCGGCGACCCGCCGGGCGTCAGTCAGGCCTTCGGCCGCCGGCCGACCGCTTGGCGTCCGCTGTGCGGCCCGGTGGCTACCCCTGGCCCGGGGCCGGACCGTCGGCCCCGCCGGACTCCTGCTCGAGCCGCTTGCGTTCCGCCTTCTCCTGCTTCGCCAGGTGCCGCCGGGCCTGCTTGGCCGCCCACTGTTGCGGCTCGCCCTTCATCAGACCCAGCACGGTGGTCACCAGCAGCACCGCGCCCCACGGGCCGGCCACCCAGCCCGGCCAGAAGTACAGCAGGTCCTGACTCATGACGCAGGTCACCGCCCAGATCGCGATGGTGATCCCGACCGCCGTCCCGTACCCGTCCCACTCGTTGACCAGCCACCGACGGGTCGCACCGGGGTAGCGTCCGTCCGGGCCGGGAGTCAACTCGGCGGGCAACCCGTCGGTGACGACCGGCGCCAACTGCGAGCGTCCGGCGGCGGTCACCGGCGGCAGATCGTCGAGCAGGCCGTCCAGATCGCCGTATGTCTTCGCCGCGTAGGCCCGCTGCAGCCGCTCGTCGAACTCGGCAAGATCCAGTCGACCCTCGCTCAGCGCGTTACGCAACCGCTCGGCCACTGCTTCCCGGTCGGCGTCGGCCGCCCGCATCCCGTCCCGCCGATCCATGGCTACCAGCTTGACACCCCGGTGCCAGCCCGACCAGACCGGCACCGGACCTGACCAGAGAGCGGCCGGAGCCGGGGCAGGCCCCGGGTCAGCGTCGGGAATCGGCCGGCTGACGGGCGGTCACCAGATCGCCGAGCCGGGAACGGCCGCCGTCCGGCGCGGTCAGCACCCAGACGCCGTCCGGCAGTAGCGCCATCGAATGTTCGACGTGCACCGCCATCGACCCGTCCCGGGTCACCACCGTCCAGCCGTCGGCGAGCTCGTCGGTGCGGGCCGACCCCTCGGTGATCATCGGCTCGATGGCCAACGCCATCCCCGGGACCAGGCGCGGGCCCTTGCCCGGCCGGCCGTAGTTGAGCACGTGCGGGTCCTGGTGCATCTCGGTGCCGATCCCGTGGCCGCCGTAGCCCTCGACGATGCCGTACCGGCCGCCCGCCCGGATCGCCCGTTCCACCGCGTACGAGATGTCGGTGAGCCGGCCACGGCCACTGACCGCACCGCGCGCCGCAGCGGCGATCCCGGCCCACAGCGCGTCCTCGGCGACCGTGATCATCCGCAGCAGTTCCGGACGTACCTCCCCGACCGGAGCGGTGAAGGCCGCGTCGCCGTGCCAGCCGTCCAGTACGGCCCCGCAGTCGACCGAGATGACGTCACCGTCGCGCAGCACCTGCCCGGCGGCCGGGATCGCGTGCACCACCTGCTCGTTGACCGAGGAGCAGATGGTCGCCGGGTAGCCGTGGTAGCCCTTGAACGACGGGACAGCGCCGGCGTCGCGGATCGTCTCCGCGGCGATGGCGTCCAGGTCGGCGGTGGAGACGCCGGGGGCGATCGCCGCCCGCATCCGGGCCAGGGCGTCGGCGACCACCAGGCCGGCGGCGCGCATCCGGTCGATCTGCTCCGGGGTCTTCAGCTGGATGTCCAACTGCTGGCGGCGCATCGGACGCTACCCGCCGTACGAACGCAGGGCGTCGATCGCGCGTACGGTGACGTCCTCGACCGGCCCGGTGGCGTCGATCCCGACCAGCTTGCCCTGGGCACCGTAGAAGTCGACCAGCGGCGCGGTCTTCTCGGCGTACTCCACCAGGCGCTGGGCGATGGTCTCGGGCTTGTCGTCGTCGCGCTGGAACAGCTCGGCGCCGCACCGGTCACAGCGGCCCTCGGTCGCCGGCGCGTCGAACTCGACGTGCCAGATCTTGCCGCAGCCGCGACAGGTACGCCGACCGGACAGCCGCCGGATCACCTCGTCGTCGTCGACGACCAGCTCCAGCACCAGATCCAGCGCGGTGCCGAGGTCGGCCAGCAGTTTGTCCAGCGCGGCGGCCTGCGGAGTGGTCCTCGGGAAACCGTCGAGCAGGAAGCCTTCAGCGGCGTCCGGCTCGGCCAGCCGGTCCCGGACCATGTTGATGGTCACTTCGTCCGGGACCAGCTTGCCGGCGTCCATGTATCGCTTGGCCTCGACACCCAGCGGCGTGCCCTGGGAGACGTTGGCCCGGAAGATGTCCCCGGTCGAGATCTTGGGCACGACCAGGTGAGCGGCGATGAACTCGGCCTGGGTCCCCTTCCCCGCCCCGGGGGGACCGACCAGTACCAGCCTCATCTACCGGAGGAACCCTTCGTAGTTGCGCTGCATGAGTTGGCTCTCGATCTGCTTCACGGTTTCCAGACCGACACCGACCATGATGAGCACGGCGGTGCCACCGAACGGGAAGTTCACGTACTGGTCGCTGTCCAGCCAGATGAAGAAGAAGTTCGGCAGGACGGAGATGAGGCCGAGGTAGAGCGCACCGGGGAGGGTGATCCGGCTGAGGATGAAGTCGAGGTACTCGGCCGTGGGCCGGCCCGGCCGGATGCCGGGCACGAAGCCACCGTACTTCTTCATGTTCTCCGCGACCTCGGTCGGGTTGAACGTGATCGACACGTAGAAGTACGTGAAGAAGATGATCATAAAGAAGTACGTGACGATGTAGATCGGGCTGGTCGGGTTCGCCAGGTTGTTCTGGATCCACGCCTGGACCTGACCAGGGTCGTTCGGATCGAAGAACTGCAGCCCGAGCTGCGGCAGGTAGAGCACCGACGAGGCGAAGATCACCGGGATGACACCGGCCTGGTTGACCTTCAACGGGATGTAGGTCGAGGTGCCGCCGTACATCCGCCGGCCGATCATCCGCTTGGCGTACTGCACCGGGATCCGGCGCTGTGCCTGCTCGATGAAGACCACTGCGGTGATGACCACCAGGACCAGCACGATCACCAGGCCGAACATGCCCCAGCCGTGGGTGTTCTTGATGGCCCAACCCTCGCTGGGCAGCCGCGCCGCGATCGAGGTGAAGATCAGCACCGACATACCGTTGCCGACGCCCCGGTCGGTGATCAGCTCGCCGAGCCACATCACCATGCCGGTGCCGGCGGTCATCGTGATGACCAGCACGCTGAGCGTCAACCAGGTCGGCAGGCCGGTCCCGTCCGGGATGATCGGCCACTGGTCGCACTGGTTGTTGAACAGCTGCCCGGAGCGGGCCAGCGCGACGAACGCCGAGGCCTGCAGGATGCCCAGGCCCAGGGTCAGGTACCGGGTGTACTGGGTGATCTTGGCCTGGCCGGACTGCCCCTCCTTGCGGAGCTGCTCCAACCGCGGAATCACCACGGTGAGCAGCTGCAGGATGATCGACGCGGTGATGTAGGGCATGATGCCCAGCGCGAAGACGGACAGGGACAGCAACGCACCGCCGGAGAAGAGGTTCAGCAGGGTGAAGACCCCGCTGGAGTCCCCGGACTCCAGGGCGGTGATGCACTGCTGCACGTTGCCGTACGACACGCCTGGGCTCGGCAGCGTGGCGCCGAGCCGGTAGATCGCGACGATGAAGACCGTGAACAGCAGCTTCTTGCGCAGGTCAGGCGTGCGGAACGCACTGAGAAAGGCGGAGAGCAACTTCTTCCTCCTGCGCGAGGCGGCCGCCGGATGTTCTGGCGGGTCGGGGTGGGTGCGGAGCGCCCGATATCCATGGCTGGCATCGGACTCTAACAGTCCGGCGTCGGTCTGGGCAGGCGTGCCCTAGAACATACACCGGTCCCGATATTAACGGGACGGAGGCTTCACCAGTAGGCCGTGGCGCCCGTCAGTCGCGGACAACTGAGCGAGCGCCACGTCCAAGCTGGGTGTTCAGAGCTCGGTGACCGAGCCGCCAGCTGCGGTGATCTTCTCCTTGGCCGACCCGCTGAACGCGTGCGCCGACACCTGGAGAGACACACCACCGAGGTCGCCGCTGCCCAGCACCTTGACCGGCTGGCCCTTGCGGACCGCACCGGACTCGGCCAACTGCTGCGGACCGACCTCACCACCGTTCGGGAAGAGCTCCGCCAACCGGTCCAGGTTGACCACCTGGTAGACGACCTTGAACCGGTTCTTGAAGCCCTTCAGCTTCGGCAGACGCATGTGGATGGGCATCTGCCCACCCTCGAACGCCGCCGGGATGTTCTTGCGGGCCTTGGAGCCCTTGGTGCCCCGACCGGCGGTCTTGCCCTTGGAGCCCTCACCGCGGCCCACCCGGGTCTTCGCGGTCTTGGCCCCCGGCGCCGGCCGGAGGTGGTGGACCTTGATCGCCATTACTCGACCTCCTCGACCTTCACGAGGTGGTTCACGGTGAAGATCATGCCCCGGATCTCGGGCCGGTCCTCCTTGACCACCACGTCGTTGATCCGCTTCAGACCGAGCGACCGCAGCGACTCCCGCTGGTTGCGCTTGGTCCCGATCCCGGACCGGACCTGGGTCACCTTCAGACGTGCCATCACAGCCGCCCTCCGTTCATCTTCGCTGTCACGCCCCTGCGCCCGCGCGGGACGCGAGCATCGCGGCTGGGGCCACGTCCTCGACCGGCAGGCCACGCCGGGTGGCGACCGCCTCCGGCGACTCCAGGCTCTTCAGCGCGGCGACCGTGGCGTGCACGATGTTGATCGGGTTCGACGAGCCGAGGCTCTTGGAGAGCACGTCGTGGATGCCCGCGCACTCCAGCACCGCACGCACCGGGCCACCGGCGATCACACCCGTACCGGCGCTCGCCGGCTTCAGCAGGACCACGCCAGCGGCGTCCTCGCCCTGCACCGGGTGCGGGATCGACGCGGCGATCCGGGGCACCTTGAAGAAGTGCTTCTTGGCCTCCTCGACACCCTTGGCGATCGCCGCCGGCACCTCCTTGGCCTTGCCGTAACCCACGCCGACCGTGCCGTCACCGTCGCCCACGATCACCAGGGCGGTGAAGCTGAAACGCCGACCGCCCTTCACGACCTTGGCGACCCGGTTGATCGCGACGACGCGCTCCAGGTGTGGGGTCTTCTCGACGGGCGCGTTGCCGCGACCGCCCTCACGGCGGTTGTCGCGGCGACCACCTTCGTTGCCACCGGACCCGCCGCCACGACGCTGTTGACCTGGCATCAGCAGCCTTCCTTCCTACTCGTGACGGGGTTTGCTTCGATTTGCGTCTGGACAGGCATCAGACGGCCGCTAGAACTCGAGTCCGGCTTCGCGGGCGGCGTCGGCCAGCGCGGCGATCCGCCCCGCGTACCGGTTGCCCCCACGGTCGAACACGACCTTGGAGATACCTGCCGCCTTGGCCCGCTCGGCGAGCAGCGTGCCCACCTTGCCGGCCAGTTCGCTCTTGGCACCCGCGGTACCCCGCAGCGACGCGTCCATGGTCGACGCGGACGCCAGGGTGTGGCCCTTGGTGTCGTCGACGATCTGGGCGACCATGTGCTTCAGGGAACGGGTGACCACCAGGCGCGGCCGCTGCGCGGTCCCGCTGAGGTTCTTGCGCACCCGGAAGTGCCGGCGCGCCCGCCCGATGGCACGCCGCGCGGAGACGCTGCCGCCCGCCCGACGCTTCAGCAGTGTGGCGCTCACTTCTTACCTGCCTTTCCGGCCTTGCGGCGGATGACCTCGCCCTGGTACTTCACGCCCTTGCCCTTGTACGGCTCCGGCGGGCGGATCTTCCGGATGTTGGCGGCGACCTCACCGACCTGCCACTTGTTGATCCCGGCCACGTGGAACAGCGTCGGCCGCTCCACGGTGAAGGTGATCCCCTCCGGGGCCGGCACCAGCACCGGGTGCGAGAACCCGAGCGCGAACTCCAGGTCCTTGCCCTTGGCGGTGACCCGGTAACCCGTACCCGCGATCTCCAGGGTCTTGCGGTAACCGTCGGTCACCCCGATGACCATGTTCGACACCAGGGTGCGGCTCAGCCCGTGCAGTTCCTTGGCCTGGCGCTCGTCGTTGGCCCGGTTGATCTGGAGCTGGCCGTCCTCGGCCCGCTCAACGGTGATCGACTCGGGCAGGACGTGCGACAGCTCGCCCTTGGGGCCCTTGACCGTGATGGTCTGGCCATCGATCTTGACATCGACGCCGGCCGGCACCGGGATCGACTTACGTCCAATACGCGACATTGTTACCAGTCTCCCGATTACCAGACGAAGGCGAGGACTTCCCCGCCAACGCTCCGCTTACGGGCCTGCCGGTCGGTGAGCAGCCCCTGGGACGTCGAAATGATCGCCACGCCCAGGCCGCCGAGCACCCGGGGCAGCTCATCCGACTTGGCGTACACCCGCAGACCCGGCTTGGACACGCGCTTGATCCCGGCGAGGCTGCGCTCCCGGTTCTGGCCGTACTTCAAATCGACCACCAGCCGCCGGCCGACGGCACCCTCCGCGGGGTCCTCGACCTGCCAGGTCGAGATGTAACCCTCGGCCTTGAGGACCTCGGCGATGTTCGCCTTGACCTTCGAGTACGGCATCGTCACCCGGTCGTGGTACGCCTGGTTGGCGTTGCGCAGACGGGTCAGCATGTCTGCGATCGGGTCGGTCATCGTCATGGGTCTCGTCAACCTTTCTCGCCGGGGTTCCCGGTGGCTGTGCCACCGGGCCTACGGCGAAGACCTGTCAAGGTGGGGTTACCAGGAAGCCTTGGACACGCCGGGCAGCTCACCGCGGTGCGCCATCTCCCGGATGCAGACCCGGCAGAGGCCGAACTTGCGGTAGACCGCCTTGGGCCGCCCGCACCGCTGGCAACGGGTGTACGCGCGCACCGAGAACTTCGGCTTCGCGGCGGCCTTGATGATCAGCGCCTTCTTGGCCATAGCTCAGTTCTCCTTGAACGGGAAGCCCAGGAGCTTGAGCAGCGCCCGGCCCTCGTCGTCGGTCTTGGCGGTGGTCACCACCGTGATGTCCATGCCCCGGGTGCGGTCGATCCGGTCCTGGTCGATCTCGTGGAACACCGACTGCTCGGTGAGCCCGAAGGTGTAGTTGCCGTTGCCGTCGAGCTTGCGACCGTCCAGCCCGCGGAAGTCCCGGATCCGGGGCAGCGCGATGGACAGCAGCCGGTCCAGGAACTCCCACATCCGGTCACCACGCAGGGTGACCTTCGCGCCGATCGGCATCCCCTCGCGGAGCTTGAACTGCGCGATCGACTTGGTCGCCCGACGCACCTGCGGCTTCTGACCGGTGATGGTGGCCAGGTCACGCATGGCGCCGTCGATCAGCTTGGCGTCCCGGGCGGCCTCGCCGACACCCATGTTCACGACGATCTTGACGAGCCCCGGAACCTGCATCGGGTTCGCGTACTGGAACTGCTCACGCAGCTGCGCGATGGTCTCCTCGCGGTACCGCTGCTTGAGGCGCGGCGCCGGCCTGGTCTGGGTAGCGGTGGTCATCACAGGTCCTTACCGTTGCTACGCGCGATCCGCACCTTCTGGCCGCTGTCGTCGAACCGGTAACCGACCCGGGTCGGCTTGCCGTCGGAGTCGAGCACCTGCACGTTCGAGACGTGGATCGGAGCTTCCTGGGTGACGATGCCACCGGTCTGCCCGCCGCGCTGGGTGGTCTGGATGCGGGTGTGCTTCTTGATCCGGTTCACGCCTTCGACGAGGACCTTGTCCTGCCGTGGGTAGGCCGCGATGACCTTGCCCTTGGCACCCTTGTCCTTACCGGCGATGACGACGACCGTGTCGCCCTTCTTCACCTTCACGGTCACAGCACCTCCGGCGCCAAAGAAATGATCTTCATGAACCGCTTGTCCCGCAGCTCACGCCCGACCGGGCCGAAGATGCGGGTACCGCGCGGGTCCCCACCGTCCTTGATGATGACGGCAGCGTTCTCGTCGAAGCGGATGTACGACCCGTCCGGCCGCCGCTTCTCCTTCGCGGTCCGGACCACGACGGCCTTCACCACGTCGCCCTTCTTCACGCCGGCGCCGGGAATCGCGTCCTTGACCGTCCCGACGATCACGTCGCCGATGCCTGCGTAGCGCCGACCGGAGCCACCGAGCACCCGGATGCACAGGATCTCCCGGGCACCCGTGTTGTCGGCGACACGCAGTCGCGACTCCTGCTGGATCACGTCTATCTCCTATGTCTGCCAGTCCTCCGGTCACCCGGAGCTTGGAAGAACCTGGTCCGCGCTACGCGCGGGCTGCCATCCGGACCCGACCGACCCGAACGCCGCGCGACGGCGGCGGACGGGTCGCCCGGCTACTTCGCCTTCTCGAGGATCTCGACGACCCGCCACCGCTTGGTGGCGGACAGCGGCCGGGTCTCCATCAGCAGCACCCGGTCACCGACCCCGCACGCGTTCTGCTCGTCGTGTGCCTTCAGCTTGCTGGTACGGCGCATGACCTTGCCGTACAGCCGGTGCTTGACCCGGTCCTCGACCTCGACGACGACGGTCTTTTCCATCTTGTCGCTGACCACGAGCCCTTCGCGAACCTTGCGGCGGGCCCGGACGACCGTTGCGCCCTGCTCGGGGGCGGTGTTCTCACTCATGATGCAGCCACCTCAGTCGGCGCGGCGGAGAGTCCCAACTCACGCTCACGCATGATCGTGTAGATCCGGGCGATCTCCCGACGGATGACCTGCAGCCGGCGGTTGTTGTCCAGCTGACCGGTCGCGGCCTGCACGCGGAGGTTGAACAGCTCCGCCTTGGCCTCCCGCAGCTTCGTGACCAGCTCCTCCTCGGAGAGTTCACGCAGCTCGGCGGCCGAAACGCCCGCTGCCATCAGCTTTCACCCACTTCGCGCGTCACGATGCGGCACTTCATCGGGAGCTTGTGGATCGCACGACGCATCGCCTCACGCGCGATCTGCTCGTTCGGGAAGGACATCTCGAAGAGCACCCGTCCCGGCTTGATGTTGGCGACCCACCACTCGGGCGAGCCCTTACCGGACCCCATCCGGGTCTCGGCCGGCTTCTTGGTCAGCGCCTGGTCGGGGAAGACCGTGATCCAGACCTTGCCGCCACGCTTGATGTGGCGGGTCATGGCGATACGGGCCGACTCGATCTGACGGTTGGTCACATACGCCGGCTCGAGCGCCTGGATACCGAACTCGCCGAACACCACCCGGGTGCCGCCCTTGGCGGCGCCGGTACGGCTCGGGTGATGCGGCTTGCGGAAGCCCTTCGGGGGCTTGCGCGGGATCAGCATCTGTCAGCCCTCCTGCGCTGAGCTGTCCGCTCCGGCCGAAGCGGCCGGAGTGGCCGGCGCGGCATCAGCCGGCGCGGCACTGCTGGTCGTGGTCGACGGGCCACCGGAGATCTCCGCGGCGGCCGCCCGGCCGGCCTCGGTGCCACCGGCGGTCGTCCCGCTGGAGCCGGAACGCCCGCGACGGGGCCGGTCCGGCCGCTCCCGGCGGGGACGGCTGGGCGCCTCGGCCGGAGCCTCCCGCCCCGGGACCGCGTCGCCCTTGTAGATCCACACCTTGACGCCGATGCGACCAAAGGTGGTCCGGGCCTCGAAGAAGCCGTACTCGATGTTGGCCCGCAGCGTGTGCAGCGGCACCCGACCCTCGCGGTAGAACTCGGTACGGCTCATCTCCGCACCGCCGAGCCGGCCGGAGACCTGCACCCGGATGCCCTTGACGATCGGGTTCTTCATCGCCGACTGCATGGCCTTGCGCATCGCCCGCCGGAAGCTGACCCGGCTGGCCAGCTGCTCGGCGACGCCCTGCGCGACCAGCTGTGCGTCCGACTCGGGGCTCTTCACCTCGAGGATGTTGAGCTGCACCTGCTTGCCGGTGAGCTTCTCCAGCTTGCCCCGGATCCGGTCCGCCTCGGCGCCTTTGCGGCCGATGACGATGCCCGGGCGGGCGGTGTGGATGTCGACCCGGACCCGGTCACGGGTCCGCTCGATGTCCACCTTGGAGATACCGGCCCGCTCGAGACCGCTGGACATCATCCGGCGGATCTTGACGTCCTCGGCGATGTAGTCCTTGTACAGCTTGTCCGCGTACCAGCGCGACTTCCAGTCGGTCGAGATGCCGAGCCGGAACCCGTGCGGGTGAACTTTCTGACCCATTACTCGGCACCCTCCGTGCTGCTCTGCTTGCCGCCGGCCGGCTCGTTCGCGGTCGTGCCGCCCTGCGCCGTGCTCTCGGTCTGCTCCACGGCCGCCGGCTGCGCGTCGGTCGCTGCCGCCTCGGCCGGCTGGGCCTTCTTCGCGGCCTTCGCCGGCTGGGCCTTGGCCGCCCGCCGCGTCGGCTTCGCCGCGGCGACGGCCTCCACCGCGATGGTGATGTGGCAGGTCCGCTTACGGATCCGGTACGCCCGGCCCTGCGCCCGTGGCCGGAACCGCTTCAGCGTCGGACCCTCGTCCACGAACGCCTCGCTGACCAGCAGCGCGTCGGGGTCCAGCTGCTCGTTGTTCTCGGCGTTGGCGATCGCGCTGGCCAGGACCTTGTACACCTGCTCACTGGCGGCCTGCGGCGCGAACTGCAGGACGGTGAGTGCCTCCTTCGCGGGCAGACCGCGGACGAGGTCGACCACCCGACGCGCCTTCATCGGCGAGATGCGCACGTACCGCGCAACCGCCCGCGCGCCCGGAAGCACCGGAGCGTCGCCCTTCACTGGCATCGCTGTAACCCCTTGATCCTCTATCCGTGCCCGCGACTCAGCGCCGACGGCTCTTGCGGTCGTCCTTCTCGTGACCCTTGAAGGTGCGGGTCAGGGCAAACTCGCCGAGCTTGTGCCCGACCATCGACTCGGTGATGAACACCGGGACGTGCTTGCGCCCGTCGTGCACGGCGATCGTGTGCCCGAGCATCTCCGGGGTGATCGTCGAGCGCCGCGACCAGGTCTTGATGACGTTCTTCGAGCCCTTGTCGTTCTGCGTCTCCACCTTCTTCATCAGGTGGTCGTCGACGAACGGGCCCTTCTTCAGGCTGCGAGGCATGTGCTACCAGACTCCTTCTAGCCGCGCTTGCGGGTGGCGTAGCGGCGGCGGACGATCAGCCGGTCACTCGGCTGGCCCTTACGACGGGTCCGGCCCTCCGGCTTGCCCTTCGGGTTCACCGGGTGGCGACCACCGGAGGTCTTGCCCTCACCACCACCGTGCGGGTGGTCGACCGGGTTCATCGCGACGCCACGGACGGTCGGGCGCTTGCCCTTCCACCGCATGCGGCCCGCCTTGCCCCAGTTGATGTTTGACTGGTCGGCGTTGCCGATCTCGCCGATGGTGGCCCGGCAGCGCACGTCGACCCGGCGGATCTCGCCGGAGGGCATCCGCAGCGTCGCGTAGGCACCCTCCCGGCCGAGCAGCTGGATGCCGGTGCCGGCCGAGCGGGCCAGCTTGGCGCCGCCGCCCGGCCGCAGCTCCACACCGTGGATGGTGGAACCGACCGGGATGTTGCGCAGCGGCAGGTTGTTGCCGGGCTTGATGTCGGCGCCGGGACCGGACTCGACGGTGTCGCCCTGCTTCAGGTCCTTCGGCGCGATGATGTAGCGCTTCTCGCCGTCGGCGTAGTGCAGCAGCGCGATCCGGGCGGTCCGGTTCGGGTCGTACTCGATGTGCGCGACCTTCGCCGGTACGCCGTCCTTGTCGACCCGCTTGAAGTCGATCAGCCGGTACTGGCGCTTGTGACCACCGCCGTGGTGCCGGGCGGTGATCCGGCCGTGCGTGTTCCGACCGCCCTTCTTGGGCAGCGGCACCAGCAGCGACTTCTCCGGCGTGGACCGGGTGATCTCGGCGAAGTCGGCGACGGACGAACCACGGCGGCCCGGCGTCGTCGGCTTGTACTTACGGATTGGCATTGTCTACACCCCTCAGCTGACCGGGCCGCCGAAGGCCTCGATACGGTCACCGTCGGCCAGCTTCACCATCGCCCGCTTGGTCGCCTTGCGCTGACCGAAGCCGGTCCGGGTGCGCTTGCGCTTGCCTTCGCGGTTGAGCGTGTTCACGGTCAGCACCCGGACGTCGAAGATCTGCTGGATCGCGATCTTGATCTGGGTCTTGTTGGCGTCCGGGTGGACCAGGAACGTGTACCAGTTCCTGTTGAGCTCGGCGTAGCTCTTCTCCGAGACCACCGGCGCCACGATGATGTCGCGCGGGTCGGCAATCGTGCTCACTTGTCGCCCTCCTCGGTCTGCGCCGGAACACCGAGGAACTCGTCCAGAGCTCCCTTGGTGAAGACCACGTCGTCGGCGACCAGCACGTCGTACGTGTTGAGCTGCCCCACCTCGATGAGGTGCACCAGCGGCTCGCTGTTGCGCAGGTTGCGCAGCGACAGCCAGTTGAGCTCGTCGGTCGCGCTCAGCACGACCAGCACCCGCTTGGCGGAGCTGACCTTGCGCAGCGTGGCCAGGGCGCTCTTGGTCGACGGCTTTTCACCGGTGACGAACGCCTCCACGACGTGCAGCTGCCCGGCCCGCGCCCGGTCGGAGAGGGCACCGCGCAGCGCGGCGGCCTTCATCTTCTTGGGGGTCCGCTGGCTGTAGTCACGCGGCACCGGGCCGTGCACCACGCCACCGCCGGCGAACTGCGGCGCGCGGATCGAGCCCTGCCGGGCCCGGCCGGTGCCCTTCTGCTTGTACGGCTTCTTGCCGCCGCCGGCGACCTCGCCGCGGGTCTTGGTCTTGTGGGTGCCCTGCCGCGCGGCGGCGAGCTGGGCGACCACGACCTGGTGCATCAGGGCGATGTTGGCCTGTACGTCGAAGACCTCGCCCGGCAGGTCGACGGTGCCGCTCTTGGCACCCTCGGGGTTGATCACGTCAACGGTGGTCATTTGGCGGCACCGCCCTTCTTCGCCTGCGCCTTCGCCGCGCTGCGGACCAGGATCAGCGCGCCCGCCGGGCCCGGGATCGCGCCCTTGACGAGCAGCAGGTTGCTCTCCGGGTCGACCGCCTGCACGGTGAGGTTCTGCACGGTGTAGCGCACGCTGCCCATGCGGCCGGCCATCTTGACGCCCTTGAAAACGCGACCCGGGGTAGCGCAGGCGCCGATCGAGCCGGGCGAGCGGTGCTTGCGCTCGACACCGTGGCTGGCCCGCAGGCCGTGGAAGCCGTGCCGCTTCATGACACCGGCGAAGCCCTTGCCCTTGGTCCGGCCGGTGACGTCGACCCGGGCACCCGGCTCGAAGGTCTCGACGGTGATCTCCTGGCCCAGCTCGTACTCGCTGGCGTCCGTGGTGCGCAGCTCGACCAGGTGCCGCCGCGGCGCCACGCCGGACTTGGCGAAGTGACCGGATTCCGGCTTGTTCACCTTGCGCGGGTCGACCGCGCCGAACGCGAGCTGGACCGCGGAGTAACCGTCCTTGTCGGCGGTCCGCACCTGGGTCACCACACACGGGCCGGCCTGCACCACCGTCACCGGGACGACCCGGTTGTTGTCCCAGACCTGGGTCATGCCGAGCTTGGCGCCCAGGATGCCCTTCACTTGCCTGTCCATTGTCCGGTCCCTACAGCTTGATCTCGATGTCGACGCCAGCCGGCAGGTCGAGGCGCATCAGCGAATCGACCGTCTTCGGAGTCGGGTCGATGATGTCGATCAGACGCTTGTGCGTGCGCATCTCGAAGTGCTCGCGCGAGTCCTTGTACTTGTGCGGCGAACGGATGACGCAGAAACGGTTGATCTCAGTGGGCAGCGGCACCGGGCCTGCGACCTGAGCGCCGGTGCGCGTCACCGTCTCGACGATCTTCCGCGCCGAGGAGTCCACGACCTCGTGGTCATAGGCCTTGAGCCGGATGCGGATCTTTTGTCCCGCCATGGTGGCTTCTGTTCCTTCTCTCTCCGCCCGCAATGGAGCCCGCTCGCCGGAGCGGATGCCGCCGGTCGGACCCCGGCGCTGCCGTTTCATTTCGGTGTCCGACCCCCGCGGTCGGGCGTGTCGCAACCGCTGACCAGGCTCCGCCCCGGGACTCCGGAGCGATCTGGCCCACGCGGAGACGATCCCCACCGCTGAGGTCTTGGGCACCGGGCCAGGCCAGCGGCATCACCACCCCGGTCGACGTAACGGCGAAGCCGTACGCTGCCGAACAGTGCGGGTGCCGCGGCGAATCTGCCCCGGACGCCGTGCGAGGGTGGCTGGCTGCCGGGCAGCCAGCCACCCTACGCGGACGCAACCTGACTAGTATGCCGTACCGAGGTACGGCAAGGCCAATCGGGTTACCAGTTCACTTGATGATCTTGGTGACCCGGCCGGCGCCGACGGTACGGCCACCCTCCCGGATCGCGAACTTCAGGTTCTCCTCCATGGCGATCGGCTGGATCAGCTTCACGCTCATCGAGGTGTTGTCACCGGGCATGACCATCTCGGTGCCTTCCGGCAGCGTGACCACACCGGTCACGTCGGTGGTCCGGAAGTAGAACTGCGGACGGTAGTTCTGGAAGAACGGGGTGTGCCGGCCGCCCTCCTCCTTGGAGAGGATGTAGACCGTCGCCTCGAACTCCGTGTGCGGGGTGGTGGTACCCGGCTTGATGACCACCATGCCGCGCTCGACGTCCTCGCGCTTGATACCACGCAGCAGCAGACCGACGTTCTCACCGGCCCGCGCCTCGTCGAGCAGCTTGCGGAACATCTCGATACCGGTGCAGGTGGTCTTCATCGACTTCTCACGGATGCCGACGATCTCCACCTCCTCGTTCGGCTTGAGCACGCCACGCTCGGCGCGACCGGTCACCACGGTGCCCCGACCGGTGATCGTGAAGACGTCCTCGATCGGCATCAGGAACGGCTTCTCGGTCTCCCGCTCGGGCTGCGGGATCGCGGTGTCGACCGCGTTCATCAGCTCCATGAGCTTGTCGGACCACTCCTGGTCGCCCTCCAGCGCCTTCAGCGCGGAGACCCGAACCACCGGCAGGTCGTCGCCCGGGTACTCCTGGGCCGACAGCAGCTCACGGACCTCGAGCTCGACCAGCTCGAGCAGCTCCTCGTCGTCGACCATGTCGCTCTTGTTGAGCGCCACGACGATGTACGGGACGCCGACCTGACGGGCCAGCAGCACGTGCTCGCGGGTCTGCGGCATCGGGCCGTCGGTCGCCGCGACCACCAGGATCGCGCCGTCCATCTGCGCGGCACCGGTGATCATGTTCTTGATGTAGTCGGCGTGCCCGGGGCAGTCGACGTGCGCGTAGTGCCGCGCCTCGGTCTGGTACTCGACGTGCGCGATCGAGATCGTGATGCCGCGGGCCTTCTCCTCCGGCGCCTTGTCGATCTCGTCGAACGGCGTGTACGGGTTGAGGTCCGGCATCCTGTCGTGCAGGACCTTGGTGATGGCCGCCGTCAGCGTCGTCTTACCGTGGTCGATGTGACCAATGGTGCCGATGTTGACGTGCGGCTTAGTCCGCTCGAACTTCGCCTTCGCCACTGGTGTCCTCCTGTGGACTTCTTGGTTCGTACGCCCGGCGCGCCGTTCGGCGCTTAGGACTCTGTCGACAGCCTTTCCGGTCCGGTGTCGGCGACCGGGAAGTGCTCGGGTCTTGCGGCGGTCACGCCTTCAGGCCCGGTATGCAGTTCGCCCGAGACGGGCCGGGGAGGGTCAACTCCCCAACCCGTTACTCGCCCGTCGCCTTCGCGATGATCTCCTTCGCCACGCTCTGCGGCACTTCGGCGTAGGAGTCGAACTGCATGCTGTAGCTCGCCCGGCCCTGGGTCTTCGACCGCAGGTCGCCGACGTAGCCGAACATCTCCGACAGTGGCACCAGGGCACGGACGACGCGGGCTCCGCCGCGCTCCTCCATCGCCTGGATGATGCCACGCCGGGAGTTGAGGTCGCCGATGACGTCACCCATGTTCTCCTCGGGAGAGGTGACCTCAACGGCCATCATCGGTTCGAGCAACGCGGGGTCCGCCCGGCGGGCGGCCTCCTTGAGCGCCATCGAACCGGCGATCTTGAACGCCATCTCGGACGAGTCGACCTCGTGGTACTGCCCGTCGACCAGGGTCAGCTTGACCCCGACCAGCGGGTAGCCGGCGAGGATGCCGTACTGCATGGCGTCCTGGGCACCGGCGTCGACCGACGGGATGAACTCCCGCGGCACCCGACCACCGGTCACCGCGTTGGCGAACTCGTAGGTCGGCGCCTCGTTGTCCAGCGGCAGCGGCTCCAGACTGATGATCACCCGGGCGTACTGGCCGGAACCACCGGTCTGCTTCTTGTGGGTGTACTCGACCTTCTCCACCTTCCGGCGGATGGTCTCCCGGTACGCCACCTGCGGCTTGCCGATGTTGGCCTCGACGTTGAACTCGCGGCGCATCCGGTCGACCAGGATGTCCAGGTGCAGCTCGCCCATGCCGGCGATGACCGTCTGCCCGGTCTCCTCGTCGTTCTTGACGCGGAAGGTCGGGTCCTCCTCGGCCAGCCGCTGGATGGCGGTGGAGAGCTTCTCCTGGTCGGCCTTTGTCTTGGGCTCGATCGCCACCTCGATGACCGGCTCCGGGAACGTCATCGACTCCAGGATGACCGGGTTCGCCGGATCGGACAGGGTGTCCCCGGTGGTGGTCTGCTTCAGGCCCTGGACGGCGATGATGTCGCCGGCGATCGCGGTCGCCCGCTCCTCACGCTTGTTCGCGTGCATCTGGTAGATCTTGCCGATCCGCTCCTTGCGGTCCTTGGTGGAGTTGATCACCTGGGACCCGGAGTCCAGCGTGCCGGAGTAGACCCGTACGTAGGTCAGCTTGCCGAGGTGCCGGTCGGTCTGGATCTTGAACGCGAGGCCGGAGAACGGCTCGGTGGTCGACGGCTTGCGCAGCATCGGCGTCTCGCCGTCCGTCGCGGTGCCCTCGATCGCCGGGATGTCCAGCGGCGACGGCAGGTAGTCGACCACCGCGTCCAGCATCGGCTGGACGCCCTTGTTCTTGAACGCCGAGCCGCACAGCACCGGGTTGCCCTTGTCTGCGAGGGTGGCCCGGCGGATCGCCGCCTTGATCTCCTCGACCGACAACTCCTCACCCTCGAGGTACTTCTCCATGATGGAGTCGTCCACGTCGGCGAGGGTCTCCAGCAGCTTCTCCCGCCACTCGGCGGCCGAGTCGGCGAGGTCGGCCGGGATCTCCTCGACCGCGTAGTCCTCGCCCTTCATCGTCTCGCCACGCCAGGTGAGCGCCCGCATTTCGACCAGGTCGACGACACCGATGTGGCCGCTCTCGAGGCCGATCGGGATCTGCAGCACCAGCGGGGTGGCGTTGAGCCGGTCCACCATCATCTGCACGCAGCGGAAGAAGTCGGCCCCGGTCCGGTCGAGCTTGTTGACGAAGCACATCCGGGGGACCTTGTACTTGTCCGCCTGCCGCCACACGTTCTCGGTCTGCGGCTCCACGCCGGCCACGCCGTCGTAGACCGCGACCGCACCATCGAGCACCCGCAGCGACCGCTCGACCTCGACCGTGAAGTCGACGTGGCCCGGCGTGTCGATGATCTGGATCGTGTGGCCCTTCCACTCGCACTTGGTGGCGGCGGAGGTGATGGTGATGCCCCGCTCCTGCTCCTGTTCCATCCAGTCCATGACGGCAGCGCCCTCGTGGACCTCACCGATCTTGTAGGTGATACCGGTGTAGAACAGGATCCGCTCAGTGGTCGTGGTCTTACCGGCATCGATGTGCGCCATGATGCCGATGTTGCGTACCTTGGCGAGCGCGTCTACGGCGGCCACTTCAATCCCTACTTCGTCTCGTCGTCGACTGTGTCTGCGCGGCTATGCCGGCGGGCATGACAGCGGCTTACCAGCGGTAGTGGGCGAAGGCCTTGTTGGACTCCGCCATCTTGTGGGTATCCTCGCGGCGCTTGACCGCCGCGCCGAGACCGTTGCTCGCGTCCAGCAGCTCGTTCATCAGCCGCTCGATCATCGTCTTCTCCCGGCGGGCCTTGGAGTACTGGACGAGCCAGCGCAGCCCGAGGGTGGTCGCCCGGGACGGGCGAACCTCGACCGGCACCTGGTACGTCGCGCCACCGACCCGGCGGCTGCGGACCTCCAGGGTCGGCTTCACGTTGTCCATGGCGCGCTTGAGGGTGACGACCGGGTCGGTGCCGGACTTCTCCCGGCAGCCCTCCAGGGCGCCGTAGACGATCCGCTCGGCGAGCTGACGCTTGCCCCGCAGCAGGATCTTGTTGACCAGCTGGGTCACCAGCGGGGAGTTGTACACCGGGTCCGCGACCAGGGGGCGACGCGGAGCAGGGCCCTTACGCGGCATCTCAGCTCTTCTCCTTCTTCGCGCCGTAGCGGCTGCGAGCCTGCTTGCGGTTACGGACACCCTGGGTGTCCAGCGAACCGCGGACGATCTTGTAGCGGACGCCCGGAAGGTCCTTCACCCGGCCGCCGCGCACCAGCACGATGGAGTGCTCCTGCAGGTTGTGGCCGACGCCGGGGATGTAGGCGGTCACCTCGATCTGGCTGCTCAGCTTCACCCGAGCGACCTTGCGCAGCGCGGAGTTCGGCTTCTTGGGGGTGGTGGTGTACACACGGGTGCACACGCCACGACGCTGCGGGCTGCCCTTGAGCGCCGGCGTCTTGGTCTTGCTCGTCTTGTCCTGGCGGCCCTTACGGACCAGCTGCTGGATCGTTGGCACCGGGTTCCTTTGCTCCCTCCGGCCGCACAGGCGGCCGCACTTTTCCTCAGCCGCCCCGCAGGCCGACTCTCCTACACTCCGACCGGCCACCCGCCAGGGCACCGGCACCCGCGGTCGGGCGTGTCGCCCGCACACGGACCCGGCCGTCAGCTGTCAACCACCGGGATCTGCACTCCGCCGTTGCGCTGCTCGATGACCATCGGCTGGATCGGGCGCACGCACGACTTGCCCGGGCAGGCCGGGCACAAGAGGGTAGAGTACCCACCACGCGCGCGCAGGTCAAAACGGCGGCACCGAACTCCTGACCCCCGGCCCCGTAAACTCGGAACCCGAACCCCGGACCTCGGATCGGCCGTCTGTCTGCTCCGCCCGCAGCGGACCGCTCCGGTCACCAAGTGTACCGGTTCGCCCGGGTGCCGGCCCGGCGGGCGGCGTACTGGGCACTGGCGGATGCTCCGGGCGAATGTCAGCCGGCGACCAGCAGGAGCGCGACGGCGAAGCTGAACAGGGTCACCGCCAGCCCCACCCCGCCGCAGCTGATCCCGGCGATCGCCAGACCGCGGCCGGTGAACCGCACCGCCGGCGGTGGCGCGGTCTGCCGGACCTGGCGCAGACCGAGCAGGCCCAGGCCGACGGCCGCCCCTCCGAAGGCGACGCCGAGCAGAGTGAACGCCCCGGCGGCCCAGCCGCCCCAGCCACCGTCCGCGCCGGCCACGCCCAGGCAGCCGACGGTCAGCGAGACCAGCACCGAGATGACGCCGGCGATCAACGACGTCACCGCCAGCCCGGACACCACCGGCGACACCTCCAGGTGCACCAGCCCGAAACTCGTGCCGGGCACCTGCTCCACCCGCCGTGGGGACAGCCGTCCCTCCGGCGGTGGCGGGGCCACCGGTCGGGCACCGGGCGGCGGCCCGATCGGCGGCCCGGCCGGTGGCGCTGCGGTCCCGTACCCCGAGGGCTGGGTCACCTGCGTTCCTCCTCGTCCTGCGACCGGCCCAGCCGGTCGTCCGTGACCGGCCGGTGACGCGGCCCGGTCGCCCGGGCCGGCCAGTGCCGCTGCGGTCAGTCGATGCCGGGGTCGAAGTCCTGCCCGACCGGACCGGTGGCCCAGTCGAAGATGCCGAACACCAGCGCCAGGGTCAGCGTCACGGCGGCGAGGAGCAGGCCCGTCCAGGCCAGGCGTTCGCCGCGGCGCAGCCAGCCCGCCCCGGTCAGGTAACCCCGCGACGAGTACGCCTCCCGGCGCGCCTGGTTGGCCAGCAGCAGCGCTACCACGGCCGGCACCACGCCGCCGACCAGCAGCCCGGTGATCGCCGCGACCAGCCCGAGCGCGAAGACGGCTCCGGCCTTGGTGGACCGCACCGGGTCGGGGTCCGCCGGATGCCGTGGCGTCGGGTGCGCGGCCTGGGGCACCGGGGTCACCTGCACGGTGCCAGCCTACAAGCTGAAGGCGCCTGCCCCGCCGCGGTCGCGGCGGGGCAGGCGCCCGGACAGTCGTACCAGCCGTTGATCAGCGGTAGGAACCGAAATCGAAGTCGTCCAGCGGTACGGCCTGACCGCTGGCCGGCCCGAACCCGTAGTCGGTCTCCGGGTAGCCGGTCATCGAGTAGACCTTCGCCTTCGCTTCCTCGGTCGGCTCGACCCGGATGTTGCGGTACTTGCTGATGCCGGTACCGGCCGGGATGAGCTTACCGATGATCACGTTCTCCTTGAGGCCGATCAGCGAGTCGCTGCGGGCGTTGATCGCCGCGTCGGTCAGCACCCGGGTGGTCTCCTGGAAGGAGGCCGCCGAGAGCCAGGAGTCCGTGGCCAGCGACGCCTTGGTGATGCCCATCAGCATCGGCCGACCGGCGGCGGGCTCGCCGCCTTCGGAGACGAGCCGGCGGTTCTCCGACTCGAAGACCGCGCGGTCGACGAGCACACCGGGCAGCAGTTCGGTGCCGCCGGAGTCGATGACCGTCACCCGCTTGAGCATCTGCCGGATGATGATCTCGATGTGCTTGTCGTGGATCAGCACACCCTGCGAGCGGTAGACCTCCTGGACCTCCTGGGTCAGGTGGACCTGGACCGCCCGCGGGCCGAGGATCCGCAGCAGTTCGTGCGGATCGATGGTGCCCTCGGTGAGCTTCTCGCCGACGGTGACGTGGTCACCGTCGTGCACCCGCAGCCGGACCCGCTTGGAGACCTTGTCGTGGACGATCTCGTCGCTGCCGTCGTCCGGGATGACGACGATCTTCCGGGACCGTTCGCCGTCCTCGATCCGCACCCGGCCCGGGGTGTCGGCGATCGGCGCCTTGCCCTTCGGCACCCGGGCCTCGAAGATCTCCTGCACCCGGGGCAGACCCTGGGTGATGTCCTCACCGGCGACACCACCGGTGTGGAAGGTCCGCATCGTCAGCTGGGTGCCCGGCTCACCGATCGACTGGGCGGCGATGATGCCGACCGCCTCGCCGATGTCCACCGTCTTGCCGGTGGGCAGCGAACGCCCGTAGCAGGCGCCGCAGACACCCAACTTGGACTCGCAGGTGAGGACGCTGCGTACCCGCACCGTCTCGACCCCGGCGGCGACCAGCTTGTCCACCAGGATCGAGTTGAGGTCCGCGCCGCGCTCGACCACGACCTCGCCGTCGGCACCCTTGATGTCCTCGGCGAGGGTCCGGGCGTGCACGCCGGTCTCGGCGAACTCGTGCACCACCAGCTTGCCGTCGAGCCGCTCACCGACCTGCATGGTGATCGCCCGGTCGGTGCCGCAGTCCTCCTCGCGGATGATGACGTCCTGCGACACGTCGACCAGTCGACGGGTCAGGTAACCGGAGTCGGCGGTCCGCAGCGCGGTGTCGGCCAGACCCTTACGGGCACCGTGGGTGGAGATGAAGTACTCCAGTACCGACAGACCCTCCCGGTAGCTCGACTTGATCGGCCGCGGGATGATCTCGCCCTTCGGGTTGGCCACCAGACCACGGATCGCGGCGATCTGCCGCAGCTGCAGCAGGTTGCCTCGGGCACCAGAGTGGATCATCTTCCACAGCGGGTTCTCGTGCGGCAGCGAGGTCTCCAGGTCCTTGGCGATCTCGTTGGTCGCCTTGGTCCAGATCTCGATCAGCTCGCCGCGCCGCTCCTCGCCGGTCATCAGACCACGCTGGTACTGCTTGTCGATCCGGGCGGCCTCCGCCTCGTACCGCTCCAGGGTCTCCTGCTTGTGCGGCGGTGCGACGACGTCCTGCATGCCGATGGTCACACCGGACCAGGTGGCCCAGTGGTAGCCGGCCTCCTTGAGCCCGTCCAGGGTCGCGGCGAGGGCCACCTTCGGGAACCGCTCGGCCAGGTCGTTGACGATCGCCGACAGCTGGCTCTTGCGGACCTCGTAGTTGACGAACCGGTAGCCGACCGGCATGACCTCGTTGAACAGCACCCGGCCGAGGGTGGTGTCGACGATCAGCGGCGTACCCGGCTGCCAATCCTCGGGTGCCACCCAACGCGACGCGCCGGCACCGTTGTCGACCTCGACCACGCCGTGCAGCCGGATCCGGACCGGCGACTGCAGGTGCAGTTCGCCGTTGTCGAACGCCATCCGGGCCTCGGCGTCCGAGCTGAACACCCGACCCTCACCGGTCAGACCCTCGGTCCGGTGGGTGAGGTGGTACAGCCCGATGATCATGTCCTGGGTGGGCATGGTCACCGGCTTGCCGTCGGACGGCTTGAGGATGTTGTTCGACGACAGCATCAGGATCCGGGCCTCGGCCTGCGCCTCGGCCGACAGCGGTACGTGCACCGCCATCTGGTCACCGTCGAAGTCGGCGTTGAAGGCGGTGCAGACCAACGGGTGGATCTGGATCGCCTTGCCCTCGACCAGCTGCGGCTCGAACGCCTGGATGCCCAGCCGGTGCAGGGTCGGCGCCCGGTTGAGCAGCACCGGGTGCTCGGAGATGACCTCTTCGAGCACGTCCCACACCACCGGCCGCTGCCGCTCGACCATCCGCTTGGCGGACTTGATGTTCTGCGCGTGGTTCAGGTCGACCAGCCGCTTCATCACGAACGGCTTGAACAACTCCAGCGCCATCTGCTTGGGCAGACCGCACTGGTGCAGCTTCAGCTTCGGACCGACGACGATGACCGACCGGCCGGAGTAGTCGACCCGCTTGCCGAGCAGGTTCTGCCGGAACCGGCCCTGCTTGCCCTTGAGCATGTCGGACAGCGACTTCAGCGGACGGTTACCCGGGCCGGTGACCGGCCGGCCGCGGCGGCCGTTGTCGAACAGCGCGTCGACGGCCTCCTGCAGCATCCGCTTCTCGTTGTTGACGATGATCTCCGGTGCGCCCAGGTCGATCAGCCGCTTGAGCCGGTTGTTCCGGTTGATCACCCGGCGGTACAGGTCGTTGAGGTCGCTGGTGGCGAACCGGCCACCGTCGAGCTGCACCATCGGGCGCAGGTCCGGCGGGATCACCGGTACGCAGTCGAGGACCATGCCCCCGGGCGAGTTCCGGGTGCTGAGGAACGCGGCGACCACCTTGAGCCGCTTCAAGGCCCGGATCTTGCGCTGGCCCTTGCCGCTACGGATGATCTCCCGCAGGTTGTCCGCCTCGGCGTCCAGATCCATGTGCTGCAGCAGGGTCTTGATCGCCTCGGCGCCCATCCCGCCGGTGAAGTACTCACCGAACCGGTCGCGCAGCTCCCGGTACAGCAGCTCGTCGGTGACCAGCTGCTTCGGCTCCAGCTTGCGGAAGGTGTCGAGCACCTCGTCGAGCCGGTCGATCTCCCGCTGCGCCCGGTCGCGGATCTGGCGCATCTCCCGCTCGCCGGACTCCTTGACCTTGCGCCGTACGTCGGCCTTGGCGCCCTCGGCCTCCAGCTCGGCCAGGTCGGCCTCCAGCTTGGCGGCCCGCTTCTCGATCTCCGAGTCGCGGCTGTTCTCCGACTGGCGCTTCTCCGCGAAGATCTCGTTCTCGATCGTCGACATGTCGCGGTGGCGCGCCTCGGCGTCCACCCCGGTCACCACGTACGACGCGAAGTAGATGATCTTTTCCAGGTCCTTCGGCGCCAGGTCGAGCAGGTAGCCGAGCCGGCTCGGGACGCCCTTGAAGTACCAGATGTGGGTGACCGGAGCGGCGAGCTCGATGTGCCCCATCCGCTCACGACGGACCTTGGAGCGGGTCACCTCGACGCCGCACCGCTCACAGATGATGCCCTTGAAGCGGACGCGCTTGTACTTGCCGCAGTAGCACTCCCAGTCCCGCTGCGGGCCGAAGATCTTCTCGCAGAAGAGCCCGTCCTTCTCCGGCTTGAGGGTGCGGTAGTTGATCGTCTCGGGCTTCTTGACCTCGCCGTGGGACCACTGACGAATGTCGTCGGCGGTGGCGAGACCGATGCGCAACTCGTCGAAGAAGTTGACGTCGAGCACGTTTCGTGTCCCCTATGTCGTCGTCGCTACTGCTGGTTCACGGGGCCCCGGTCGGCGGCCCTGGGGTCAGGGCCGCCGACCGCGCCTCACACTTCCTCGACCGAGCTCGGCTCCCGCCGGGACAGGTCGATACCGAGTTCCTCCGCGGCCCGGAACACCTCGTCGTCGGTCTCGCGCATCTCCAGGGCCACGCCGTCGCTGGACAGCACCTCGACGTTGAGGCACAGCGACTGCAGCTCCTTGAGCAGCACCTTGAACGACTCCGGGATGCCCGGCTCGGGGATGTTCTCGCCCTTGACGATCGCCTCGTAGACCTTGACCCGGCCCAGGACGTCGTCCGACTTGATGGTGAGCAGCTCCTGCAGCGCGTAGGCGGCGCCGTAGGCCTGCATCGCCCAGCACTCCATCTCACCGAAGCGCTGGCCGCCGAACTGTGCCTTACCGCCGAGCGGCTGCTGGGTGATCATGGAGTACGGGCCAGTCGACCGCGCGTGGATCTTGTCGTCCACCAGGTGGTTGAGCTTGAGGATGTAGATGTAGCCGACCGCGATCGCGTCCGGCAGCGGCTCACCGGACCGGCCGTCGAACAGCTGGGCCTTGCCCGAGCTGCCGATCAGCTGCACGCCGTCCCGGTTGGGCAGGGTGCTGCCCAGCAGGCCGGTGATCTCCTCCTCGCGGACACCGTCGAAGACCGGGGTCGCGACGTTGGTGTCCGGCTCGGCGTCGTCCGAGCCGATGGCGCGCAGCGCGGCCTTCCACTCGGCGTCGTCACCCTCGACCTTCCACCCGGTCTTGGCCACCCACCCGAGGTGGGTCTCCAGGATCTGGCCGATGTTCATCCGGCCCGGCACACCGAGCGGGTTGAGCACGATGTCGACCGGCGTGCCGTCGGAGAGGAACGGCATGTCCTCGACCGGCAGGATCTTGGAGATGACGCCCTTGTTGCCGTGCCGGCCGGCGAGCTTGTCGCCGTCCTGGATCTTCCGCTTCTGCGCGACGTAGACCCGGACCAGTTCGTTGACGCCGGGCGGCAACTCGTCGCCGTCGTCGCGGGAGAAGGTCCGTACGCCGATCACCGTGCCGGTCTCGCCGTGCGGCACCTTCAGTGAGGTGTCCCGGACCTCCCGGGCCTTCTCGCCGAAGATCGCCCGCAGCAGCCGCTCCTCCGGGGTCAGCTCGGTCTCGCCCTTCGGGGTGACCTTGCCGACCAGGATGTCACCGGGAACCACCTCGGCGCCGATCCGGATGATGCCGCGCTCGTCGAGGTCGGCGAGCATCTCCTCGCTGACGTTCGGGATGTCGCGGGTGATCTCCTCCGGGCCGAGCTTGGTGTCCCGGGCGTCGACCTCGTGCTCCTCGATGTGGATCGAGGTGAGCACGTCCTGCTGCACCAGCCGCTGGGACAGGATGATGGCGTCCTCGTAGTTGTAACCCTCCCACGGCATGAACGCCACGAGCAGGTTGCGGCCGAGTGCCATCTCGCCGTCGTCGGTGCACGGGCCGTCCGCGATGACCTGGCCGGCCTCGACCCGGTCGCCCTCGAAGACGGTCGGCTTCTGGTTGACGCAGGAGCCGGCGTTGGAGCGACGGAACTTGTGCAGCAGGTAGGTCCGGCGGTGGCCGTCGTCCTGGTGCACGGTGACGTAGTCGGCGCACAGGTCCTCGACCACACCACCGGACTCGGCGATCACCACGTCACCGGCGTCGACCGCGGCGCGGTACTCCATGCCGGTGCCGACCAGCGGGGACTCCGCCTTGACCAGCGGCACTGCCTGGCGCTGCATGTTCGCGCCCATCAGCGCCCGGTTGGCGTCGTCGTGCTCCAGGAACGGGATCATCGCGGTGGCGACGGAGACCATCTGCCGCGGTGAGACGTCCATGTAGTCGACGGCGGCCGGCGGGACGAAGTCGACCTCACCGCCCTTGCGTCGGACCAGGACCCGGTCCTCGGCGAAGGTGCCGTCGGCCATCAGCGGCGCGTTGGCCTGCGCCTTGACGAACCGGTCCTCCTCGTCCGCGGTCAGGTAGTCGATCTGGTCGGTGACCCGGCCGTCGATGACCTTGCGGTACGGGGTCTCGATGAAGCCGAACGGGTTGACCCGCCCGAAGGTGGACAGCGCCCCGATCAGACCGATGTTCGGGCCTTCCGGGGTCTCGATCGGGCACATCCGACCGTAGTGCGACGGGTGCACGTCACGGACCTCGAAGCCGGCCCGTTCCCGGGACAGACCACCCGGGCCGAGCGCGCTGAGCCGCCGGCGGTGGGTCAACCCGGCCAGCGGGTTGGTCTGGTCCATGAACTGGGACAGCTGCGAGGTGCCGAAGAACTCCTTGATCGCCGCCACCACCGGGCGGATGTTGATCAGGGTCTGCGGCGTGATGGCCTCGACGTCCTGCGTCGTCATCCGCTCGCGGACGACCCGCTCCATCCGGGACAGGCCGACCCGTACCTGGTTCTGGATCAGCTCGCCGACGGTACGCAGCCGCCGGTTGCCGAAGTGGTCGATGTCGTCGGCTTCGTAGCCCTCCTCACCGGCGTGCAGCCGGCAGAGGTACTCGACGGTGGCGACGATGTCGTCCTCGGTGAGCGTCCCGGAGTTGATCGGGACGTCGAGGTTGAGCTTCTTGTTGAACTTGTACCGGCCGACCTTGGCGACGTCGTACCGCTTGGGGTTGAAGAACAGGTTGTCGAGCAGCGTCTGCGCGTTCTCGCGGGTCGGCGGCTCACCAGGACGGAGCTTGCGGTAGATGTCGAGCAGCGCCTCGTCCACCCCGGCGATGTGGTCCTTCTCCAGGGTGGTCATCATCAGCTCGGACCAGCCGAACCGCTCCCGGATCCGGTCGGCGGACCAACCGATGGCCTTGAGCAGGACGGTGACGGCCTGACGCCGCTTACGGTCGATGCGGACACCGACGGTGTCGCGCTTGTCGATGTCGAACTCCAGCCAGGCACCCCGGCTAGGGATCACCTTGACGCTGGACAGGTCGCGGTCGGAGGTCTTGTCCGGCTGCTTGTCGAAGTACACGCCCGGGGACCGGACGAGCTGGCTGACCACCACGCGCTCGGTGCCGTTGATGATGAAGGTGCCCTTCGGCGTCATCATCGGGAAGTCACCCATGAACACCGTCTGGCTCTTGATCTCGCCGGTGGTGTTGTTGGTGAACTCCGCGGTGACGAAGAGCGGTGCGCAGTAGGTCAGGTCCTTCTCCTTGCACTCCTCGATCGAGGCCTTGACCTCGTCGAAGCGCGGGCTGGAGAAGGAGAGCGACATGGTGCCGGAAAAGTCCTCAATGGGACTGATCTCGTCGAGGATCTCCGCGAGGCCGGATCGTGCGTGCGGGTCGTCAGCCGACCGGCCCTGCCAAGCCTCGTTGCCCACCAGCCAGTCGAACGACTCGGTCTGGATGGAGAGAAGGTTGGGGACCTCGAGGTGTTCGGTGATCCGGCCGAATGAGATTCGGCGAGGAGCGAAAGCGCTCGACGTACGACTGGTCTTCGCAGGGCGGGAAGCTGCCAAGATGCGTCCTTCCGAGGACCGGTGCTGCAGACGGCTGTTTCGCGCGCACTCCAAAGAACCTCGGTCAAAATATCCAGGATCGGACATTCCGGGCGCGAGGCAAGTCGGAAGGCAGCGCAAACTAGCAGTGTAGCCGAGCGGCTAACCGCTGTCCAGCCCGACGCCGAAGGACGTCGCGGAGCTGGTCGGGGCGACCGGGACCGGTGCCTCCGTACCGCTCGGAACGCGGCGTTCCCACGGAGCCTGGTGGGGGCTGGCGAACACCGGGACCCCTGACCGGTCTCCCGATCCGGCGACCCGCTGCTGGTGCCATTACCCAGCTTTGGCCGTCGCAAGCCCGTGAAACAGCTTGCTGTAGTCAGCGTGCCTGCCGGTCCGTGCCGCGTCAAGGCCTGTCGTACGGGGAGATCGCCCACTACGTCAGCCGGTTGCCGGCCGGCCGCGCAGCCCGTCGACCCCGGCCAAGGGCGAAATGCCCTGATCATCGGGCAATCGCACCGGGTGTGCGAACGGAAACGGGCGGCAACCCCCGTCAGGGATCGCCGCCCGCAACCAACCTCGGTGTGGGTCAGGTCACTTGAGGGTGACCTTGGCGCCCTCCGCCTCCAGCTTGGCCTTGGCCTTGTCGGCGGTCTCCTTGTTGGCCTTCTCGAGGACCGCCTTCGGCGCGGCCTCGACCAGGTCCTTGGCCTCCTTGAGGCCGAGGCCGGTCAGCTCCCGGACCACCTTGATGACCTGGATCTTCTTGCCGCCGTCCGCGTCGAGGATGACGTCGAACTCGTCCTTCTCCGGCTCGGCCTCGGCCGGGGCGGCGGCCGGGCCGCCGGCGGCCGCGACGGCCACCGGCGCGGCGGCGGTCACGTCGAAGGTCTCCTCGAACTGCTTCACGAACTCCGAGAGCTCGATCAGCGTCATCTCCTTGAACGCGTCGAGCAGCTCGTCGGTGCTGAGCTTCGCCATGGTCGGCTTCCTTTCGAATTGATGACGTTAACGGGGCACCGGCGGGTCAGGCCTGCGTACCCTCGGATTCGCGCTTGTCCTGCAGCGCTGCCGCCAGGCGGGCGGTCTTCGACAGCGGGGCCTGCAGCACGGCCGCGGCCTTGCTCAGGTTCGCCTTCATGCCACCGGCCAACTTGGCCAGCAGCACCTCGCGGGACTCGAGGTCGGCCAGCTTGTTGACCTCGGTCGCGGTGATCGCGCGCCCCTCGAAGACCCCGCCCTTGATGACCAGCATCGGGTTGGCCTTGGCGAAGTCGCGCAGGCCCTTCGCGGCCTCGACCACGTCGCCGGAGACGAAGGTGAGCGCGGTAGGACCGGTGAACAGCTTGTCGAGTCCGTCGATGCCCGCGTCCGACGCGGCCCGCTTGGCCAGGGTGTTCTTCGCCACCGAGTAGGTCGCGCTCTGCCCCAGCGAACGGCGCAGCTGGGTCAGCTGGGCGACGGTGAGACCCCGGTACTCGGTGAGCACCGTGGCACCCGATGCACGGAACCGTTCGGTCAGGTCGGCGACCGCGGTCGCCTTGTCGGCACGAACCGGCTTGTCCGCCATGTCCCTCCTCTCTGGTGCTCCAGGCTGGCGGCCGACCGGCGGGTGGCCGGCCGGCCGTGAAGATCCCGCGCCCACGAAAAACGCCCCGGGCGCAGGGCGCACGGGGCGAGGCAGCCGTCAGCCGACGGCGATGACTCATCGTCCGTTCCGCCCCTGCGCGGGCCGCCCGTGGAAACGGGACCTTCAACCGTGCCGAGGCACGGTGACCAGCGGTCTTTGGGTGTGGATACGGCAAGCGTACGGCACCGCACTGGCGGGCACCAAATCCGCCCGGCACGGCGGTGGGGGTGGAGTCCGCCGGACCCCACCCCCACCGTCAGTCGATCTGGACCGCTCAGCCTTCGCTGGTCGCCTCGTGCAGGTCCTTGACCACGTTCGGGTCCACCGGCACGCCCGGCCCCATGGTGGTGGTCAGCACGACCTTCTTGAGGTACTTGCCCTTGGCCGCGGACGGCTTGGCCCGCAGCACCTCGTCGAGCACGGCCGCGTAGTTGTCGATCAACTGGGCCTCGCCGAACGAGGCCTTCCCGATGATCAGGTGCAGGTTGGAGTGCTTGTCCACCCGGAAGGCGATCTTGCCGCCCTTGATGTCCGAGACGGCCTTGGTCACGTCCATGGTGACCGTGCCGGTCTTCGGGTTCGGCATCAGGCCGCGCGGGCCCAGGATCCGCGCGATCCGGCCGATCTTCGCCATCTGGTCCGGAGTGGCGATCGCCGCGTCGAAGTCCAGCCAGCCGCCCTGGATCCGGGCGACCAGCTCGTCGGTGCCGACCTCGTCCGCGCCGGCGGCGACGGCCTCCTCCGCCTTCGCCCCGGCGGCGAAGACGATCACCCGGGCCGTCTTGCCCGTACCGTGCGGCAGGTTGACCGTGCCGCGGACCATCTGGTCCGCCTTACGCGGGTCGATGCCGAGGCGCATCGCGACCTCGACCGTGGCGTCGAACTTCGCCGAGCTGGTTTCCTTGGCCAACTTCACCGCCTCGGCCGGGGCGTACAGCTTCGTCCGGTCGATCTGCTCGGTGGCCTTGCGGTAGTTCTTGCTGCGCTGCATTGTCTCTGGCTCCTGTGGTCACTGGCGGGCGACGCCGTGCGCGCGCCCTCCCACGTCGGTCGGCTCCGACCCGCAGTCGCGGGTCGGGACGGTCACTCCTTGACGGTGATGCCCATCGACCGGGCGGTCCCGGTGATGATCTTCTCCGCCTGCTCGATGCTGTTCGCGTTGAGGTCGGCCATCTTCTTCTCGGCGATCTCCCGCAGCTGGGCGGTGGTCACCTGGCCGACCTTGGTGGTGTGCGGCACACCCGAGCCCTTCTGGATCCCGGCGGCCTTGAGCAGCAGCCGGGCAGCGGGCGGGGTCTTCAGCACGAACGTGAAGGACCGGTCCTCGTACACGCTGATCTCAGCGGGCACGATGTCGCCCCGCTGGGATTCGGTCTGCGCGTTGTACGACTTGCAGAACTCCATGATGTTCACGCCGTGCTGACCCAGCGCCGGACCGACCGGCGGTGCCGGGGTGGCCTGACCCGCCGGCAACTGCAGCGTGAACGTCTTGACGAGCTTCTTCTTCGGAGGCATGTCACTTCCTGGGGCTTGATCTGGTGTTCCGCACCGGATCTGCGGGACGTCACCGGCGACTGGCCGTCGTCCGGCACGGGCTGGCGAACCCTCGACACGCGCGCACGGTCAGGCGCGGCCCAGGGCCGACGTTCTAGGTTAGCGCAGCTGACGGCGGCAACCCCAGCTGGGGTTGCCGCCGTCGGTGCAGCAGTGGTTACGCAGGCGCCGGAGAACCGCCGGCCCGGCTGAGCCGGAGTCAGATCTTGGCGACCTGGTTGAAGTTCAGCTCCACCGGGGTCTCCCGGCCGAAGATCGACACCAGCACCTTCAGCTTCTGCTGGTCGGCGTTGATCTCGCTGATCGTGGCCGGCAACGAGGCGAACGCGCCGTCGGTCACGGTGACCGAGTCGCCGACCTCGAAGTCCAGCACCTTGACCTCGGGCTTGGCCTTCTTGGGCTCGGCCGCCACCGCCGGGACGAGCCACTTGAGCACCTCGTTGAGCGACAACGGCGCCGGCCGGTCGGCCCGGTCGGTCGCCCCGACGAAGCCGGTGACGCCCGGGGTGTTACGCACGCAGGAGTACGACTCCGGGGTGAGGTCCATCCGAACCAGGATGTAGCCGGGGAAGACCTTGTTCTGCACCTGGAGCCGCTTGCCGTTCTTGACCTCGACCTCCTCCCGGGTCGGCACCTCGACCTGGAAGATGTACTCCTCCATGTCGAGGCTGCTGATCCGGGTCTCGAGGTTGGTCTTGACCTTGTTCTCGTAGCCGGCGTACGAGTGCACCACGTACCAGTCGCCTGGCGCGTAGCGCAGCTTCTGCCGCAGCTCGGCGACCGGGTCGAACTCCTCGTCGTCGGCCGCGTCGACGGGTTCGGCGACGTCGGCCGCGGAACTGTCCGGACTGTCCGGCCCAACGGCGGAGCCGTTGGCGTCGGCCGGAGACTCGTCCTCCGCCCCGGCAGCGGGGACCGGTGGTGCGCTGGCGGCCTCAACCGACTCATCAGCCGCCGCCGTGGCCACCGTCGACTGGTCGTCGGTGACGCCGGCGGTCTCGTCGTACTCAGGCACGCTTGCTCACTTCCGTCACAAAATCAGCTGGGGTTGCCGAATACCCACAGCACACCCTTGGCGAACACGAAGTCCAGCCCGGCCACGATGGTCAGCATGACCGCGATGAACACGACCACCACGGCGGTGTAGGTCAGCAACTCCTTACGAGTCGGCCAGATGACCTTACGCAGTTCGGCGACCACTTCGCGGACGAACCGGATGATCCGCCCGAAAAACCCCACCCTGGCCTCGGACTTCGCCTTCGGTCGTCCCTCCGACGACTCCGCCTTGGCCTTGCTCCGGGTGGCCGTGCCACCCCGCGCCGCCGGCTCGTCGTCGTCGACCTCGTCCTCGACCGACGTCTCGTCGATCGACTCGTCCTCGGGGCGGTCGTCCGCGGCGTCATCGCCACGCCGGTTCCTCTCGGCCATCTCGCCCTCCGTCGGGGTGATCGGGTCGCGCGCCAGGTCAGACGCGCTGCGTCGTGCACGTCGGCCATTCCCCTTGCGGGACGGCCGCCAACGGGGACGGCAGCCGACCCACCGGGTCGGTCAGGCCTTGGGCGCAGGGGTGACAGGACTTGAACCTGCAGCCTGCGGTTTTGGAGACCGCTGCTCTGCCAATTGAGCTACACCCCTGTGCGGGTCGGCAACCCCACCCAACCCCGCGAGGCGCAGGGCCACGCAGGACTGAACAGGGGTCACAGGCCCCACGGCGGACCAGTGTACGGGTAGAGCCACCACTTTCCCAACCGGTACCGGCACCGCGCGTACCCGGACCGGTACCACCGGCCGTCAGCGCGAGGTACGAACCAGTGCCCGGGCCTGGCTGAGCACCTTCTCGCCGCCGGAGACGGCCGTGACGTCGATCCGGGTCAACCCGTCCTCGGTAGTGCCCTTGACCACCCCGGTCACCTCGATCTCGGTGCCTTCGTCGTCGTCCGGGACCACCACCGGGCGGGTGAACCGGACCGAGTACTCGACCACCGCGTCCGCCGATCCGGCCCACTGCGTCACCGCGCGCCCGGCCAACGCCATGGTGAGCATGCCGTGGGCGATGACACCTGGCAGGCCGACCCCGGTGGCGAACCGGTCGCTCCAGTGGATGGGGTTGAAGTCGCCGGAGGCTCCGGCGTAGCGGACGAGGTCGGCCCGGGTGACCCGGAACCGTTGCGGAGTCAGCTCCATCTCAGTCCTCCCCCCGGACGACCAGCTTCATCCAGACGGTGACCACCGGTTCACCGGTCGCCGCGGTGGCGACCTCGGTACGGACGGTCAGAAAGTCATGTCCGCCCCGGGACATGATCTCCTCGATGGTGTCGGTGCACACCAATTCGTCGCCGGCGACCACCGGGCGGACGTACCGGAACCGCTGGTCGCCGTGCACGACCCGGCTGTAGTCGATCGCGAGATCGGGATCGGAGATCACCCGCTCGGACGAGGACATGGTGACCGCCACCGGGAAGGTGGGTGGCGCGACCACGTCCGCATAGCCCGCTTTGCGGGCGGCATCCGGATCGTGGTGGACGGCATCGCTGGCCCCGATGGCGGCGGCGAACTCGCGGATCTTCTCCCGCCCCACCAGGTACGTACCGCCGGGCGGGTAACTGCGACCGACTAAGGACGGATCCATGGGCATGCGCAGCAACCTACCCGCTGGCCGGTACCCGGACGACGTGCGGGCCGCCCGGAACGGCGATGGTCAGCGGGTCTCGCGGTGCAGCGTGTGCTTGCCGTCCCGGGGGCAGAACTTCTTCAGCTCGATGCGGTCCGGGTCGTTCCGGCGGTTCTTCCGCGTGATGTAGTTGCGCTCCTTGCACTCCACACACGCCAAAGTGATCTTTGGACGGACGTCGGTCGCCTTGGCCACGGCGGGGTGCCTTCCTCGCTATCGGAACAACTACAGCGTGCCAGCGTAGCCTGCGGCAGCGCGGACATGCAAAGCGGGCGCCTGCGGCGCCCACCCGTACTTCGTACCACCGGCCTCACCCACGAAGCCGACCGTAGCGGTGGCCGGACTTGAACCGGCGACACAACGATTATGAGCCGTTTGCTCTACCACCTGAGCTACACCGCCGTGACGGGTCCAGTGGAACCCTCTGAGCCCCCTTACGGAATCGAACCGTAGACCTTCTCCTTACCATGGAGACGCTCTGCCGACTGAGCTAAGGGGGCCGAACACCCACCCGCCTGGGCGGATGTGCACGGGTAAGAGTACACGGCCCGCCCCGCGAGGTGAAATCAGCTTGGCCCGGCCACGCCGCCGCAGGTCAGAGGCCCTGCCCGTCGCGAATCAGGCGCTGCCGGTCGGGGCTCAGGCGCTGCCGGTCGGCGTTCAGGGCACGGCCCGCAGCCGGCGAACCTCGCTGGACTGCAGGCTCTCCGGGTCCGCCTGGGCCTCGTACCAGGCGGCCAGCCGCTCGTACGGCAACGGACGGCTGAACAGGAAGCCCTGCCCGACCTGGCAGCCGATGTCCTGCAGCAGCTCCAGGGTCAACTCGCTCTCCACCCCTTCGGCCACCACGGTCAGGCCGAACTGCTGGGACAGCGTCACGACAGCGTTGACGATCGCCAGGTCCCCCGGGTCGGTCGCCATCCCCTGCACGAACGACCGGTCGACCTTCACCTCGTGCACCGGCAGCCGGCGCAGATGCGCCAGCGAGGTGTAGCCGGTGCCGAAATCGTCGACGGACAGCCGTACCCCCAGGTCGCGCAGCCGCCGCAGGGTCGGCATCGGCCGGTCCGTACCGTCCAGCACACCGGCCTCGGCGATCTCCAGGGTGAGCAGCTCCGGAGCGACCTGCGCCTCGTCCAGCAGGGTCCGGACCAGCTCGGGAAACTCCGGATCGGTCAGGGTACGGGCGGACAGGTTGACGGCCACCGGCAACGGCTGTTGACCGACATTCCACTCCCGGCTGCGGCGCAGCCCTTCGCGCAGCACGAACTCGGTCAGCCGACCGAGCTGACCGGTGTGTTCGGCGACCGCGACGAAGTCCTCCGGCGAGACCGAACCGTGGGTCGGATGCTCCCACCGGGTCAGACACTCGACCCCGACCAGTCGGCGGCCGTGCAGCGTCACCTTCGGCTGGTAGTAGACCTCCAGCTGCGTCTCATCGAGCGCGACCCGCAGGTCACCGGCGAGACCGAGCCGGCGTACCGAACGGGACTCCAACGCCGGGTTGAACAGCTGGACGCCGCCGGGCACCGACTTCGCCGCCGTCGCGGCCAGGTCCGCCCGCTGCAGCAGCGTCGCGGCGTCGCTGCCGTGGTCGGGGTGCACCGCGACACCGGCCACGGTGTCGACGTCCAGGGTCAACGCGCCGAAGACCATCTGGTCACGAATCTGGTCACGGAGCTCGACCGCGAGCTGTACGGCGTACTCCGCGGCCTCCATCCGCAGGGTGACCACGAACTCGTCCCCGCCGCTGCGGCCGACCAGCGCGGCCGACGGGGCGCGGTCCCGCAGCCGCCGGGCGACCTCGGCCAGGACCTTGTCCCCGGCCGCGTGGCCGAGCGACTCGTTGACCTGCCGTAACCCGGCGACGTCGAAGAGCAGGACAGCGACCACTTCACCCGGGGTCCGGATGGCCACCGACTCGTCGAGCGCGGCGGTCAGCCGGCGACGGTTGGCCAGCCGGGTCAAGCCGTCGTGGGCCGCGTCGTAGCGCAGCCGGTCGACCAGGCGCGAATTCTCCACGGCGACTGCGGCGTGCACCGCGATCGCTTCCAGTAGCCGCAGGTCACCGGGCCCGAAGTGGGAGATGTCCCCGAGCCGGCCGGACACCTCCAGGCAGCCGATCACCAGGGAACCGGCTCGTAGCGGCACCACGACGGCGTCCTTGGCGCCCCATTCCCGAAGTGCGGTGTCGAACGGGCCGTCGCCGAATTTCGCGCCGACGGCCAGGGAACTTCCGGTCTCGAAGACGTGTTCACGGATCGATTCCGGGGCGCCGACCGTGTCTACCAGCCCCTGCCCGTCGGCGGTCGCGGACAGCAGCACCTCCGGGTACCGCCCCTGTTTCGGCAGCCAGAGGGTGGCGTACTCGGACTGCAGCACCTCCCGGACCCGCTTGAGCAGTACGTCGACGATCGTCCCGTCGTGTGGCGTGTCGGCGATCGCCCGGGTCAACGCGTAGATCTCGGAGAGTGTGCGGTTCTGCCGCAGTGATTTCGCGTACGACCGGTAGGCCAGCACGAAGAAGGTGATCAGCGCGACCAGCAGGATCAGCGCCCAGTCGCTCTGCGCCAGCAGGATCAGCACCACCAGACCGAAGGTGATGTTGATGGATGCGACGACCAGGGCGGGGACCGTCGTGGTAGTGAGCTCCTTGGTGGACAGTCGACCCTGGGCCAGAGTGATCACGACGAGCACGGCGACCAGGGTGATGATCTGGTAGGCGATCATCGCCCCGACCAGGGTCAGCCAGGTACGTGGCTCGGCTGCGTCGAGCACGTCGGCGTTGACGACTATCGCGGTGGCGATCGACGTGCCAGCGGCCACGTTAGCGACGTTGAACCACAACTTGACCGGCGGTTGCCGCCGGCTGAGATGGCCGAGTACGGCGGCCAGCACCCGGCCGATGATCAGAGTGAGTGGTGGCAGGAAGAACAGACCCAGTAGAAACGGGATCTCGCCGATGTTGAGGGTGAACGACTGCCGGCGTACCTCGAACAGCAGGATTGCCGCGTGCGCGGCGAGGAACAGCCCGAAGAACAGCAGGCCCAGCAGCCAATCTCCGGTCGGATTGGGGTGGCTGGTGGCCAAGGCCACAGAGATGAGTACGGCGATCAGAGCGAGTGGCCCGGTTACGAACCAGGCCCGCCCGGAAGAATGCCGTGAGATCGTCTGTGGCCTTGGCACTCGATCCCCTTGGTGTCGGATGCCGCGATCAGGTCCAGCTGAAGTCGTAGAGCGAGACCTGCGAATCCACCGTGGCGTCGAAGCCGTACTTGTCCACCGGGGAAACCACAGGCACTTCGTCACCGACCGTAACCCAGGCTTGGGCAGCCTGGGCGGCGGTCCCAGCGGTGAACGAGACAGCAATCCCGAGTGCGGCGACCGCGACGACCCTGCCGAGCCGGCGGCCCATCGTGTGTCCACGCATGTTACAGACTCCCGTCCAAGGAGGCGAATGAGTTACGCGAATGAGGGGCAGAGTCCTGATGGTGCCACACCGGACCGCACCAACGGTAGGTTGACGCGGCCGGCCTGCACCTTCGGCACCGCCCATCCTAGCCAATCGGACGAGGAGAACCTTAGCGGCGGCTTTGCCCTGCGGCTTTCGTCCCGCTGCTGCTCAGGCTGGGCGATCCGGCTCGGCGACAGCCGGTGACGCCGCGAAGAGGATTGGCGGCCACGGACACTAGGCAAACCCCGCACTCAGCGACGCGACTGGGCCAATATCATGCCCGACATGCCGGATTTATTACGAATCAACGAAGGAAGTGATTTGTTGCTCTTTTATGCAACTAAAATTCGGGATAGATGGTCAACTGACCGAGTCGTCAGCCAGCCGACAACGGACCGTCGCCGGGTCTCGACGCTAAGCCCTGCCGGCCACTCGATGGCACCCTTTTCGGTCACGGCTCGGTGTCGGTGGCTACTCGCCAGTTCGGAAATCGCAGCCCAAACGGTGTACTGCGGCCAAGAACACTACCCAGTCCGGATCGACGGCGCCGGCGGGCGCGGCGCGCGGGCCAGTTGACGCACCTCTCCCCTGCCGACCGGTCCCCAACCGACCGGCCTTCACCGACCGGACCACGCGGGCCCGTCGTTGACCTCCGAGACCCACCGACAACGATACGCACCGATCGATTGACGCAGAGCAACCGGCCCCGGGTCGGTGGCACCGGTCGGCCTTGATGCCACAGGTGCATCTTGATGCACCTGTGGCATCGAGGCCGCAGAGGCACGTTGGGGTCCGGCGCCTTGGTCCCGGAAGCCGGGGACGGCTGGATCTGGCTGGACCGGACGGGACGCGCCGGGAGCCCGTACGACAACAGCCCTTGACCTGTTGGTGCAGGTCAAGGGCTGTTGGTGCGCCTGGTGGCGGGTAGAGGATTCGAACCTCTGTAGCTTTCGCGACGGATTTACAGTGTGCCGACGATCCGGGCCTTCATCCGGCCGCTGACCTGGCGCTTCGTCTCCCCCGCAGGGCCAGCCGGTGCAGTCCCGCCCACCATCCGCCCACGGGTCCGGTTCCGCCCCGCAGCCGCCCACAGCTCGAAACCCGGATGACCATCAGGACCGGGCCGCCGAAGATGGGCGGATGAACGCCCGCCAAGCGCTGCAGCACCTGAGCGACGCCGTCGCGTTGTGGGCCGCCGACGCCGGAAACGCCACAGACGTGATCGACGCCGCGTGCGTCTGCTTGGTCACCGGCTTGGACACGCCGACACTCCAGATTCTCGCCGGAGCACCGACCGCACACGCCAGCGAGGAACTGTCGTACTGGCTCGACGACACGCTCAGCGAACTTGGCCTGCCCAACTACGCCAGGCACAGCCCGGAGGCACGTGAAGCAGCCACACGAGTGATGGCCCGCAAGTTGCTCGCTGGCGGGATCACGCCGAGCGAGCTGACAAGCTGGGCCCACCAGGTCATCGGCCACGACGCGAGCCCGCTGCTCGACGAGCTTGTCTGCCTCGACGACGTGTTCGGCTGTCTCGACTACTCCGAGGAGACCGAAGAAGATGTCAATGCCAGGGTGATGGTCGAGGCACGTCGAATCCTCAGCGCTGACCCGGCCGCCGGCTCGACTCGGCCCGACAGCCAGTGACGGCCCCACCGTCACCGCAGGGCACCGCCGATCTTGTCGTTCATGCCGTCGTCCCCGCCGTCGACGCAGTTGGCGTATACCCGGAGCAGGACCGCGACCCCGTGGCCGAGGCGTCGGGCGACCTCGGTCGGCGGAACTCCGGCGTTCAGCCACAGGGACGCCGCAGCGTGACGAAGGTCATACGGGCGACGGACCAGCGGCGAGGCGACCTGTTCCTCTGTCAGCGCCTTCTCACGGGCGAGCTTCCACCACCGGTCGTACACCGACTCAGACAGCGGCCCACCGTGCAGCCCGTGGAAGAGTCGACCATCGCGCGCCGTGCCGTACCGGCGCAGGTGCACGCAGAGCAGTTCGACCTGTTGCGGAGGAATCGAGACGGTACGGGTCTCTTTGTCCGCTCGATGCTTGAGCCCACGCCGCTCGTGAGGCTGCCCGTCGTCGGTCCAGTGCGAGCCGGCACGCGGCGAGGTGCCGGCCAGCGTCACCCGGCCCCACCCGTACTCGATCTTCTCGTGATCGCACGACCGCCCCGGCTGGACGGTGACCGCGTCGACCAGGTCCACGCCGCAGCCGACGCACCGACCCGGCAACACGCAGTCCCCCCGCCGCAGGTCCGCCGCCTCAGCCGGGCGCATACCCGCGTAGTAGAGGCAGCCGAAGAACGCGACCACCCGGTCAGCCCGGTTGCCAAGAGATTTCACCGCTTCCAGCAGCGCCGCCACCTGGGCCGGGTTGGCGACCACTCGACGGTCGATCGACTGGGCGACCTCGGGCGCCTTCCACTGCACCCGGTCGACCGGGTTGGCGTCGAGTAGTTCCAGCTCCACCGCGTACCCCAGCGCGTTGTAGAACGTCGCCCGCTTGCGCTGCACAGTCGCGGCCGCCGCCGGCTTACCGTCCAACCGCAGACACAACCCATCGAGTACGCGACGCACCATCACCGGCGAGTCCAGCTCGAGCACCGGCAGAGACGCCGATTCCAGCCAGGCCAGCGCCGCCGCATGCTCGCCGGGCACCTCGTCGGCCCAGCGACGCGGGTTGAACCCGTACAGGTACAGCGCCTCACGCAGCAGCTCATCGGCCGGACGCCCCCGCCTGGCAGGCCGGGTCAAGATCACCGTCACGGACGTCAGCGCTTCGACGATCGAGCGCCGCGTTTTCGCCGCCGCCCGAGGCCACTTCATCTTGACGTACGCCCGAGCGTGCGCGTACCAGGTGACGCCGAGCCGCTCGCGGACCTGGTCAACGGGCCGCCCAGTCTCCGTGTCGAAGGGCTCCCCCGCGTTCGACGCCTTGACCAGCTCAGACCGGAACGACTCCGCGAGCGCCCTGGTACGGAAGGTGTCTTCGAACCGCTTGCCGGCGACCGACCACCGCACCCGCCACGGCCGGGCCTTCCGGTCGGCACGCTTGCCGACGCCCCAGACCTGAAAGTCGTAGCTCTTCACGCCGCGTCACACTCCAGCGTGCCGAGCCACTGCCCGAGGACCGAGCGCCGGATGCGTAGCTCCCCATTGGGCAGCTTGATGACCCGTGGCGCCTTGCCCGTCTGCCGCCAGTAGTACCAGGTAGAGCGAGGAACCCGCAGTTCCGCCAGCACCTCGGGTACGGTCAGCAGCTCCTCTTTCAACGTTCCTCCCCGTCCGTTGCCGTCCCGCCGCCAGTTGCCGAGAGATGTCGGTTCGCCTCCTGGGCCGCCCGGTCCTTCGCGGCGAGGAGTTGGGAGCGCCAGCGGGCGCGTTCGGAGATGGAGCGCAGGAGTCGGTGCCCGAGGGGTGTGACGTCTGGGTCGTCGGGCCGGGCGAGTTCCCACGCGTGCCGGACCGGCGCGCTGTCGGTGCCGGTGGGCTGGTCGACGCCGGCCAGGTCGGTGGTCGCGCCGAGCAGTGCCCGGACCCAGGCGCGTGCGTCGTGTTTGTGGTCGGTGAGGGTTTTGCCGGACCAGTCGCGGGAGATGAGGATGCGCCGGCCGCCGATGCCGAGGGTGGCGCGTTGGTGGACCTTGCCCCGGCAGCGTCCCGGCCGCAGCTTCGCCGAGGCGTTCTTCGGTTGGACGCCGTAGAGGAGCCAGTTCGCGCACCGGTCGGTGCAGGGGGTGACCTGTAGTTGTTGCCAGAACCGTTCGAGGTGGGCGCGTTGCCGGCCGCTGGTGGTGGTGTGGCAGTCGGCGGCGTGTTTGGTGATGTACTTCGTGATGTAGCGGATGGTGCGTTCCGCGTCGGTGGTGCCGGGCATGACGCCGCGTGCGTCGACCTGGGTGCCGAAGCGGACGACGTGGACCGATTGCGCGTCCGGGTCGGTGTCGACCTGGTCGAGTGCTTCTGCCCAGCTGGTCAGCGGTTCGCGGGTGTGCGGGTCGACCCACGCGCCCTGGTCGACGTCCCAGACGGGCAGGTGTTCGCCGCCGTAGTGCTGGACGTCGACCGATGGCCACCACACCTGGTGGTAAGTGGCCGCCGCCACGGTGCGCAGGGTCTGTCGGGGGATGGTGCCGCGGATCGCGAAGTGCGCGTGTGGCGCGAGGCGGCGTTGCGGCTCGACGCATCCGGCGTACTGGACGTTCCAGCCTTCACAGCGGCGGAGGTTCTGCCAGAACCGGTCGAGGAGTCGGGGGAAGTGGACCGCGTCCCAGGCTGCCCGCCGGTAGTCGTACCGGTCGGGGTTGACCGGGGTGCCGTCGGAACGAACCGGGCCGTAGGAGTCGAGGGTGAGCGTCAGCCACATCGACGGCCGATACTGGCTGCCGTCGGGTGCGGTGTACGTCTTACCGACCGTGCGCGCCTCGACAGGCTTGCGGGGTAGGTCGGGTGCGTCCTGACGCCGCCTGGTCGACCGCTTCCGCCGTTTGCCTTTGTCCTGCGCGTCGCCCTGGTCGACACCTTCGCCGTCGGTCGTGTGGGGTGGTGCGACGCGGCCGCGTAGTCCTTCAGCCGTGATGGCGTCTTCAACCTCGGTGATGGCGTCGTCGAGGTCGGTGACCTGCTTCCAGTCGGCTTCCCGTACGGCCGTGTCGCGTTCGAACTCGAAGTGCGCCCGCAGCACGATCAGCGCCTTCTGCTCATCCGTGGCCGGTTCGGGTGGCGGTAGTGGTTCGTCGTCGCGGTGCCAGCCGTCGCGGATCTGCGCTTGGCGCAGTCGGCGGTTCCGCTTCGCACACGGCGGGCACTTGTCCTCACGGGTCGCCCCGCAGGGCAGGTCGATGACCTCGGTACGGCCGGTGTCGAGATCGGTCCGCCGCATCGCCAGGGGGCGAATGCACACGCCGTACTCAGTGGCGACATCGCGCAGGACATCAACCGAGCGGGGTAGGCCCATCCGTGCGGCTCGGGAGCCGGGCAGAGGCTGCTCGACGGTCGCAGGCTGGTCGGTTGTGGGTGTGTCGAGTCCGGGGAGGGTGGTGGGGGCGGTCACCGGCCGACCACCATCCCGTTTGCCCGTCGCGGCTGGACGACGCCGAGCGGCGGCAGCACCGACGAGTGTCCGGCGACGCGGACCGGTTCGACGACCGCAGGCCGCTCGACATCATCGGGCGACGGATCGTTGTCGTCGGTGGGGACCTGGTCGACGGTGTCCGCCTGGTCGACGCGCACCCGATCAGCCGGACCAGCCGGGTTGGCCGCCGCAGTCGACACCGCCGGGACAGCCGGTGCGCTGGACAGGACGACTTTGACCAGGGCCAGGAACGCCAGCGACGGGACAGCCGCGACGATCCAGCCCCACACGGACGGTTCGGCCTCGGCGACCTGCGCGGCCAACGACAGCAGCGCGAAGCCGACGAGGAGGACGGCGACGAACCCGACGGGTCGACCCGCCCGACGCCGAGCGCGGATCTCCAGACCGAGGTAGATGGCCATGAGTTCGACGGCGACGGCGTTGGCCCAGCCGATCCAGTGGGGTTGGCCGTGGGCGACGGACAGGTCATGGACGTGGGTGAACGCGGCCGCGCCGGCCATCGAGCCGATGGCGAGCAGGATCACCAGCCGCAGGACCGTTTCGGCACGATGCCAGCTCATGCGTTGTCCTTGTCGTCGGTGATGGTGAGGTCGATGTGGATGCGCCGGCCGGGTCGTCCGTGCCGGTGCAGGAACGTGCTCAGCCCGGTCAGGAAGGAGGCGAGTTGATCGGCGGGGCCGGTCGCGGTGATGCGGATCGGCCGGTGCAGGAGTCGGGCCAGCCACGGCAGCCGGACGAGGAGCCAGGAGGGTCGGTTGAGGGATGCCATGGTCGGGTTACCTCCCGGTCGGGTGGATGGTGGTGCGGATGTGGTCGGGTGGGTCGCCGAGGGAGGCGACCGCTTCGGACAGGCAGCGCCACAGCGCCCACGCCTCACCGGGGGTCAGGTAGACCCGTCGCCGGCCGGAGCCGATGGCGACATACAGCGGGTAGGGATCGGGCCGGTCGGTGTCGACCCGCACGGAGACGGCTGTTCCGCGTCCGCCGTCGGGGGTGGGGGTCCGCAGCCGGTAGAAGCGCCGCCCCGACGTTGACGTCTGGGTCATCGGGAACCACCCCCGTTGTTCGAGGTGTCGGTGTCGCCCTGGTCGTGCCGGAGGATGTTGAGCAGCGAGTCAGGCAGCAGCGGTCCGGACGGCTTACGGGGCAACGGGATCCGCCGAGGCGTCGCCGGGGACGGCTGTGGTTCGGGAGTGGTTTCCCGGCCGACCTGGGCGAGGATGTCCGCAGCGGCCACCGGTGCCGTGTACTCGGCCGCCATGGTCTTGATGTCGGTGTCGGTGAGGTAGGAGAACCGGACCCGGACCGGGTCGGGGGTGCCGTCCAGCAGGACGTAGCCGACGCCTTTGGCCCAGGACGGCATCTGATCCGCCAACGCGCCCCGGTTGCGTGCGCCGTCGCCCAACACCATGTCGACCTGCGATGCCTCGGTGAGGCCGAGCGCGATCCGGGTGGGGAACAGGTCCCGGAACGGCAGCACCTCCTTACGCGGGTCCTGCAACGCGGCCACGACCAGGACACCGACGCCGGCACCTTGGGACAGCAGCAGCCCCAACGCCGACACGATGCGCTTACGCAGCTCGACGTCTTGCAGGTACGCGGTCAGGGCCGCCATCTCGTCGATCACCACGACAACGAGGGGGTCATCGACGGTCGGGGTGTGGACGCGGACCGTGCCGGCAAGCCGTGCCTGCCGCTCCCGCAGCACGCCGACGGCCTCATCGAGGAGATCGGCCATGGCGTCGAAGGAGGTGGAGGCGAACCGGGCGAACATCGGCCGGCCGAACGCGAATTCCATCCCGCCCTTGGGGTCGATGACCCACAGCCGGACCAGCCCGGACGCCACCCCACCCGCGAGCGAGCGGACGAGGGACCAGAGGACGGAGCCTTTACCGCGCCGGGTCGCCCCACCGATCAGCACATGCGTCGCCAACAGCCCCAGATGCCAGGTCCGCAGGTCTTCCCGCACCGCCAGCGGGAGCGCGGTGAAGTCCGGGACGGTCGGCACCGGGAACGGCGGGACCGTCTTGCGTAGGGCGTCGGTGCGGACCAGGACGATGTAGACGACGTCGGGCCGGTCGCGGAACCGGTAGCCGTCGACCTGGCGCAGCAGCCAGCCCACCCAGCCGCCGCCACGCACGGGGAGTTCATCCGGCCGTTCGGTGTAGACGCGGGCGTGTCGCCGGCCGAACGTGTACGCCAGCTGCTCGGTTGCGCGTTGGAAGTCGGCGGGGGTCTGACCGCGCAGCATCCGCACCGACAACACGTCAAGGGCCTGATCGCAGTGCACGGCCACGAGTTGCGGTAGCACGGTCTGGTGTTGGTAGACCCGCGACAGGTCACACATGGTCATCGCTTCGCGCCACACCCGCCGATAGACGACCGTGTGCCGCCACCTGCCGAGGAGCGGGCCGCCGCACCACGCCCACCAGGACGATTCGTGCCGCCACCGCCACACCGCCGACCCCAACCCCGCCAGGACAACGGGGGTGACCAGGCCGGCAATGCCGTAGTCGAGGTACACGGCGACGGTGATCACGGAGATGGTGAGGATGCGCGGGTGCTTGAGGCACCACCACAGACCCCGACCCGCCCACCGCGCGAGTAGGCCGAGGAGCACGGCCCACCAGGGCAGCCGCAGCCGTCGGGGCCGGACCACGAGCAGGTCACCGGAGACGGTGGTGACGACCTCACCACGCGGACGCCCCATCACCGGCCACCCCCGACGACGGGGAGGAAGCGACCGCGAGCATCCCGCAGCCGGGGGAACGGCAACACCAGCTGGCCCACACACAACCCACACCGGCCGCCAACGGTGGCACTCGCGGCAGCGTTGTCGGTGTCGCCCTGGGCGTCGGTCGGGTTGGGGGTGAACATGTTCTTGCAGTCGGCACAGCGGATCCGCGCCCGAGTCTGGGCGCGCTTAACCTGGGACACGTCGGAACCTCACCGAATCTGAAGAAGAGGAGTGGGGGAAGACGCCAGGGGTGGGGCTGCCGTCCGCCAAGACCAGACAGCCCCACCCCGAACCAGGAACTACGAGCCGGAACCCGTGGCCGCCCGCGCCTTACCGGTGCCGTTGCTGGCGACGCCGGCCGGTGCGCGCATCCCCGACGCCCGCAGCGAGTACGCCATCCGTCCGTTGTTGGCCACGTACGGCGTGACCGTCATGTCGTCGAACTCCACCGCCTCGAACGGCGTGCCGGTCGGCGGGACCGGCTGGTGGTCGGCCGAAATCTTGACCGTGGTCTCCCGCGACCGCTTGCCCAACTCCGGGTCCAGGTCCATCACCCGGACCTGCCACACCCGCTGACCCGTCAACTTGTCCTTCGCCGGCGACCGCCGACCCGTCTTCTCGTCGTAGTCCTCGACCTCACCCAACGACTCGGGCACCAACGCGCACCCCGCCGGGAACACGTCCGAACACCGGACCGAGAACCTCGTTCCGCCTCGCAGAGCCATCTCTGCAACTCCCAACTTGTAGTAACGTCTGCCAACCGGCAAGAGCAAAGGTAGGGACTACTTGGCAGACATGTCAACAAGTCTCGGAAAGTGGTCCGGTATACCCCGAATGACCCTTGCGGACAGCACCGCAACCCCGCCCGAGCTATGTCACCGGGTCGACGGACGTCAACGGGCACGGGAAGAACCCGCCGGTCGGCTGTGGACCAGGCGGGACGAACGGGGGCGAGTGCCGGTTAGGGAAGGGCGATCGTGGTGTTGAGCGCGGTCAGCGCCCTGACGCGGGTGTCGATGATCCGCATCCGGGTCGCGTGTTCGGCCGGTTCGCGGTGCGCGGCCTGGCTGGTGACCTGTCCAGGCCACTTGCGGTACAGCAGGCCCGTTTCGGCGTGGAAGAAGCCGCCGGTGATGGTGCTCGCGGCCAGGAGAAGGCCGGTGTCCTCGGACGCGGGCAGGGCCATCCAACCGCCCAAGGCGAACAGCACATCCGTGCGCAGACACAGCGTCGCCGGATGCACGGGCGCCCGGTAGTTGTTGGCCAGCCAGAACGCGTGCACGTCACCGCAGGCGATCGGCCCGGCGGGCGGGTCGGAGTCGAAGCCGACCGTGGACCCGTCCGGCAACAGATCCAACACCCGCGACGTCGCCCACCCGATCGACGGATGCGCGGTCAGGGTGGCGATGTCACGGGCGAGGACACCGGGGGTGAGTTGGTCGTCGGCGTCGAGGACCTTCACCAACGGCCCGTCGACGCGGTCCATCGCCAGTGTCCGGGCGACACCGGGGCCGCCGGGTCGGCCGACACCGACGGAGATACGCGGGTCGTCGGGTAGGGCGTCGGCTACGGCCCCGGTACGTCCGTCCTCCTGGACCAGCCACCGCCACCCCCAGCCGTCCGGCATGTCCTGGGCGGCCAGGGAGGCGTAGGCGTCGGCAAGGTAGCCGATGCTCGGCGGGTGCACCGGGGTGATGACCGAAACGACCTGGGTCAAGCAGGCCACCGCGCGAGCGTGTTCGAGTACACCAGCTCTGTCCGGTCGCCGGGCATGACGACGTCAGCGACCTCCACCACCCGCCCGCCGATGTCCACCGACGTCTTCCGCACGGTCAGCACGGACACGCCCGGATCGATGTCGAGGAGTTCGGCCTCATCCGGCGACGGAGGCCGCGCCCGGATCTCGTCGACGATCCGGTCCAGCTCGATCCCGACCGTGTACAGCTGATGCTGCGTACCACCCGGCCACGGCTCCTTGCCCGCGTCGAGCAGGTCCGGGTTCCCGGCGATCAACGCCACCGGCAGGAACGAGTACGACACCGACAACGGAGCCGACTCAGACCGGGTCGTGGTCCAGTACACCCGCCGCAGCAACTCCGTACCCGGCTCGACGCCGAACGCGGCCGCCATCTCGGCATCGGCCGGGACGCGGGTGTACTCGGCGTGGAACTTCAGATCATCGACCGTCAACCCGGTGTCATGCTCCGTGCCGCCCGTCGCCCGACGTTCCGCGTCGGAGAGTAGGACGCGATCCTTCTCCCACTGGTAGCGCTCCGTGTTGCGCCGCCGCACCCGCTGACGAGGAGCCCGCACGTAGGTGCCCCTGCCTTGTTCGGCGCGGACCAGGCCCCATTCCCGCAGTTGCCGGATCGCGTTACGGACACTCGTGCGTGACAGGCCCGACGAGTCGGCCAACTCGGTTTCCGACGGCATCAGGGTGCCCGGCGGCATGTCCCCGGACAGGATCTGACCCCGCAACTGCTCAGCGAGTTGCAGATACCGGGGTCGCCAGTCCTTGGCCGTCACGCCGGCAACGCTACCCCCTAGACGTTCATACGTCTGCCAGGTGGTCGGCGCACCGGGACGGTCCGCCCACACCCCGCCCCGCACCACCCTGCGCGTGATCCTTTGGGTCATGGGCCGATCACCAGTGGCTCCATATCGGCCGGCACCAGCACCGTGTAGACCGGGCCGCCGGACTCCTGCCGCACCGACAACAGCGCCGCCGTCGGGAACTCCGGAACCTCGTCGGTGTCGACGACCAGGACCACGCCGCCGAACAGCAGCACCCGCATCCCCGGTTCCAACTGCGCCGCCCGCCGGTACGCCAACCCCTCCACCCGTTCGGTCGGGCGGGTGAACGCGTGCAGCAGCCGGGTCGCCTGGTTCAGGCCGCCGAGGAACCGCGCCGCCGGACCCGGCTGCAGCAACACCGTCTGCGTCGACGCGTACCGGGTGACGTCCACCTTCACCCGCACATCCGACACCGCCCCGTGATCAGCGATCACATCCGCACTCACCCAGCCCGTGCGCTCGGTACCCGCCGTCACCAGACCGGCCCGGTGCATCCGGTCACGCGGACCACACCCCGCACACCACACCGGACACAACACCAGCCCACCCGGCCGGGCATCCTCCCCGTTCACGAGCCGCCCGCCTTCCCCCGGTCGCCGCCGTTGGTGTCGTCGCCCGGTCCGGTGCCGGCCGCGTCGGCGTCGGCGAGCAGGCCGGTCAACGCGTCGACGAGCTTGCGCACCTCCGACAACCGCAACTCGGCACACCCCGCGCCCAGCCACGGCGCAGCCGCGTGCACCGCCACCACCGGCGGCAACCGGTCACCACCGATCAGATACGCCACCACACTGCCGCCCGCGACACGAGGCGTGCCCACCTGACACAACCTGGACCGGTGCCGCCGCGCCATGTGCGCGAACAGTGGAGGCACCACATGCCCACACCGCTCCCGCGCACACCACGCCGGATGCTCCACCTTCTTCTCCGCACCGCCGCCGACCGGGGTCACCGCGACCACCGCCCACCAGCAGCCCGGAACCGCTGACCCACCGTCAACAACGGCGCACCCACCACCAGCGGAGACACCCGGGTCGGCTCCACCGCCCACCCAGGAACGACACGGGCCACCGCCCGCACCCCCACCACCGGACCGGTACGACATCGACGACGCCACCACGCCACCAGACGTGACCGCGAAGCTTTCATGATCAGCACCTCCCACGCTGACAGGAGACCGGCGACCCCGCACGCAACGGGGGGAACGCGCAGGAGCCGCCGGCCCCACCGCGAGATACGGCGCACCGCCCGGCGGGCGGAGTCGGGTAACGCCGCACCCCGACCAGGACGCACGCCACCCGCACCCCCACACAGAGGAGGCGCTGACAGCAGACGCGCGAGACGTGTGGCCGGGACACCGAACGCAGCCAACCCCTTGATCACGAGCGGCTAACCCGACCACACACAGGGAAACGTACCTACAAGTGGACCTGTTGTCCAGACGTAGAAACGAGCAGCCAGACGGCACTTGACTACACAACAGACAGGTAACGTGACACGAGTGCCAACCCCGCACTACGGAACACCCCGCTACCGCCGCGTAGCCGACCAACTCCGCGACCGCATCACCAGCGGCGCCATACCACCCGGCGCACTCCTACCCGCAGAAACCGCACTCGCCAAAGAGTTCAACGTCGCACGCGGCACCATCCGCGCAGCCATCAACGCCCTACGCGAAGACGGACTCGTCACCACCGAACACGGCCGAGGCACCTACACCCAGTCCAGTTCGCTACAGCAAGATTCTCCCCGGGATACCGCACGTTACTCTAGAACGAGCACCGGACAAGCTCCATCTGGAAGTCTAGGCACGGAGCCGACCATCGGACGAATAATCGCGCTTGCCGCAGACCAAGTGGATACTAAATCCAAGGAGGTGGCAGCCGATGCGGAACTTGCAGCACTAGTCCAATGCGAGCTGGGCGCAAAACTGACAGAACGCCGAACGATCTACAAATCCTCCGGCGTTCCGCAGCAGATGGAAACCTCCTACAGTTCTATCCCCTGCAACGCCGAACCATCCCCAACCGACAACACCCACAAACCACCGCCAGACGTCCCCTCGGTCAAGCCCGGAATCACCCGCGCGAGAGTCTGGATCGTCGAGACCGTTCAGGCACGCCTACCAACCGCTTCTGAGGCGAAGCTCCTTAACATAGACGACACGACCCCGGTACTGGCCATATTGCGTCGCATCTATTCGCAGCACCAATCAGATCGGTCTACTAGCACGATCGTGATACCAAACCCTATCGCCACTGTCTACGAATTCTCGTCCCACATCGACAGGGCGACGTCACGCTTTCGATGATCCGACCCACGTAACAAGTTTGCACTTAGTCAACCAAGAGACCATGCACTCGAGTCGGAACAATTATGCGATATCCGGGGACGACAACGACGTTGAAGTCTATCATCTCGGCTGACAATCGACGCTCCAGAAATGCATTTGCCGGTGAATCGATTGGCAGCACGTAGGCAGGATTCACCGCCATTTCCGCCGCGTCGCGGTACGGCCCGTATCGATTGAGCCCGAACCGCAGAGTTCCTTCATCAATAACCACACATATCACGCGTTCCTCGGTTGCGAAAGTGATGTTATTGCAGGTCCAGTACTCGCTGTAAACATAGTCGACTCGGAGTCGCTCTAGCTGCTTGATCATGTCCCTTCTATCGGCGGCAAGATCCCTCATCTCAGGTACAGCCGCGATCAGAGCCAACGAAGCAATGAGAACGGAAGCCGCGACGCCTCCGAGCACAGTTCCTGCCAAAACCCTCTTGAAGCCCTCCCACACAGGCAGCGCGACGGGACGCCGAACAATACTCCATAGAGGCCACATCACCGCAGGAAGAGATATCAATAAACACGAGAGGTAGCGTGCACTCTCAATCGGCGTATGCGCAGCAGAATTGCTACGGACATACGCGACCAAAGTCAGGGCGGCCGCAATCAATAGACCCAAATGCAAAACCAGTGACACTCGGCTGCGTTCGCCAGCGCTCCGCAATGAAACGATGGCTAGGAATGCCGCAACCGACAGCAGTACCGGAAACACAATACCCCACCACAACTGCCATGTCGCACAATCGCCAGGCGAGCAAAACCCCATTCCCATCGGAATACCAAGTACAGCGCCCCCATAAATTCGACCCAGCCAAGAAGACGGCTCACCACCACCGCTTAACCCAAGCAGCGTCGAAACCGGGTTAATTCTCTCGAGAACCGAATATACAACAAGTGGCAAAGCACCCATGAATACACCGAAACTCAAAAGTACTCCATACCGCCCGAGCACTTCCCTGGTCTTAAAGATTGCTAGAATCGCGAATGCGCAAGTCACGTACGGCAATACAAGTGGATCAACCCAGATCATCAAACCCGAAATAAAGCCGAAGAGAAAGAAAGAAAAGCGGACACGCGAGTACCGATTCAAGCAGATCCCGGCCGCGAGCAACATCAGCCCCGCCCCGGCAGGATTCATTTCCGGGTAACCTCCGCCGGAAATCATCTGATTCTTCACGACCCTATCAGAGCCGAGAGCAAGCAGAAGAACCACGAACAACGTAAATCCACGGCTGTTGTACAGGAGGTCAACAAGCTTCCACATGACGAGAAGGAATAGAAAGAACATGAGCAAGCTTGGCACTCGCAACCCAATTATTGATGGCCCAAATACCCAAAATATCGGTACAGCAAGATAGGCCTCCAGCGTTCCCATATAGTCCTGGCCGTAAAAATACGCAGGATATCTCTCACCTTGAGAGATATGAATCGCCGCAATTCCCATCGTGGCTTCGTCACTGTTTGTTGGCGGAGTATCTACCAGCGTCAAGATGAGCCGGTAGAGCACACCAAATGCGACGGCTAGCGCAGTTAGGACTGTTGTGAGATCCCATCGAGCAGCACGCTCGGGACTAAGTGCACCCCATCGTGCGTTTATTGACAAGGCCGACATCATGTCTCGATGATGTCATATCCGCCCCACCTACGCAAAAGCCCTGCATGATGGCACCGAGTCAGCCTTCTTGGTTGGACCAGCGATAACGCCTGAGGATCTCAAATTTGACATCAAACAATCAAGCGCCCCCCTGGCCAAGGAGCTTCTCGAACCAAGAAGCACGACCTTAACCAGAGAGGCGCCGAAATTACTCTTGCAAAAGGATGACGAGTTCAGAGACTAGAGAGTGTTACTCAGCCAGCAATCAGATAGAATCCCTTGCTTGTTACGGTTCCTGCGGGACAGTACGCGTACGATCCCCTACGGTCACCTGCCCAGCGAACGACGCCTAGGTCACCACCGCCTGTACACGCAACCCAGGCCTGGTAACTATCCGGGCCATTTCCATCAACCCAGCCCCCGAATCCCGTTGAGTTGTCAACCTCGATATGCTGCTCACCCCACCACAGCAGCTCCATGTCTGACGGTGCGGCGGCAGCAGGGCTCACTGAGAGCAAGAGTGTGGCAACCACACCGACGATGCTGGTGAGTAGTCCCGACTTCCGGATCATCAATTTCCTCCAGTTGTGTCGTTCGGCTGCAAGCTATAGGCAGGAGCGGATCAGGGTTAGACTGCCAGCGGCCTATGAGCCACCGAATGAACAAGGTCACGCATAGATCAGCTCAAAGCCTTTCTCGAACGCCGTACCGCTCGGGCAGTATGCAAATGATCCTCGACTATCGCCCGCCCACCGCGAGACGCCGTAGTGTGCTCCTCCGGTACATAGCACGTACGCTCGATAGCTGTCTGGCCCGTTACCGTCTACCCAGCCACCATAGCTAGTAGAGGTATTGAGCTGCTCGTGGGGAGTTCCAAACCACAGCGGAGTCATGTCGGATTGAGCCGCAGACGCCGGCGTACCAGTAACCGCGAGAGCAACAGCAGCAGATGCTGTTACAAGTAGGGCCTTCCAGCGCTTCATGAATCCTCCTATCGCCGAAGATTGCGCCGCGGATGCGTCAAGTGGGATTGCATCGCGGCCATGCCCCTACATTAGAACAAGCACATCGATGTATGCAAGTCTTCGGGGTATTTTGACCGGAAGCATGAGCTGCCTGGCAGCACCCGAGCTGGCGGGAAAACCAAGCCGCAACCCCGACCACGCGAGCCACCTGCGGAAACGCGCAGATGAAACCCAACTCGACGGCGAGGAAGATCTCGCCTATGTGGAGCCTGGGGTTAACAAAGTTCACTTTGTTGTCCCCTTTTATCGTTACTTCGCACGTGTCCTGACAGACTTCCGACTTGGAGACCGCACATGCTCGTACGCGACTTGTATGAGGTGGGCAGGAATATGGCCAATGTCAAGCCAACGTCAAGCCCAGCCCTCGCGAGTTGCCGAATAGTTCTGTATTGGATCAAGGCACCGCGCTCCGCGCGGTGCGTGGCGGCAAGCCCGGCCGGCGGCAAGCCGCCCCGGCCGCCTACGGCACCGGGGCGGTGAGCCACCGACGGCCGCCGGGACGCCGCCCCCGATGCAGGGACCTAGTCCAGGGCGAGTTCCGGGCAGCGCTCATGAAGCACGGCGACCGCATTGCGTAGGCAGTAGTCAAGGCTGTTGCCGTCGCATCTGATCGACCCTCCGCCGAGCTGTGGCCCCGAGATCACCACCGTCCACGGCTTGTGCTTCCGTTCCCCGTCAATCTTGACGATTCCGACCATGCCCAACTCCCCCAGGCGCGCCAACAGCTCTGGCACCCGCTCGTCCCACCCCATCCACGGATTGGACCACGAAGACCGGTACGGAAGCCGGCAGGGCTGGCCGCCGTCGAGGTCGGGGCTTCCGGCTGCCGCGCCGGTCCAAGAGCGGGACCGGCTTGCCCCCGAGCGCCCCCGCTGACGGCCCGTACCGCCGCGCCCTACCGTCCCAGCCGCCCCGCACCCGTACGCCGTCCGTGGGCACCCCAGGACCGACCGCGCCGCCCCAGAGACCCCACCCAGGCCGCTCGTCGGCCAGGTCCGCGAGCAAGATCGACCTGCCCACGATCCGCCCACAGACCGCCGTAGACGGCTGGATTCAGCCGGACCGGGCGGGACGACACGCCGGCCGTACGACAACAGCCCTTGACCTGTTGGTGCAGGTCAAGGGCTGTTGGTGCGCCTGGTGGCGGGTAGAGGATTCGAACCTCTGTAGCTTTCGCGACGGATTTACAGTCCGCTCCCATTGGCCGCTCGGGCAACCCGCCAGGGCGTGCCGCCTCGTCACGCGAGGCGACGCAGGAAAGGATAGCGGCATGACGGGGCTCTCCCGCAACCGGGTACCGTCAGCGGGAGTCAACTGTCCGGCAACGTCCGATACACCGTCCGAGACCCGCGCACCGTCCGAGACCCGCACTGCAGGGAGCAGATCATGGCAGCCAACCCGTCGTTCGACATCGTGAGCAAGGTCGACCGGCAGGAGATCGACAACGCCCTCCGGCAGACCGAGAAGGAGCTGTCCACCCGCTTCGACTTCCGTGGCACCGGCGCCGAGATCACCTGGTCCGGCGAGGAGGCCGTGACGTTGCAGGCGGAGACCGAGGAGCGGGTCAAGGCCAGCCTGGACGTCTTCAAGGAGAAGTTGGTCAAGCGGAACATCTCGCTCAAGTCGCTGGATGCCGGTGACCCACGCTCGTCGGGCAAGACCTACAAGATCGACTGCAAGGTCATCCAGGGCATCGAGTCGGACAAGGCGAAGGCGATCAGCAAGAAGATCCGCGACGACGGCCCCAAGGGTGTCCAGGCGCAGATCCAGGGCGACCAACTCCGGGTCACCGCTAAGAAGAAGGACGACCTGCAGGCGGTCATCGCGCTACTCAAGCAGGAGGACTTCGGCATCGCCCTGCAGTTCACCAACTACCGCTGACCCAGCTCAGGCCGGATCGCCGAGCAGGGCTCGGTCCAGGTCGACCGCCGCGCGGGCCTCGGCCCGGCTGATCGGACCGGCCGGCCAGCCGGCCAGCAGCGCTGCCAGGGCGAGCGCGGCGGCGGCGAATAGGAACGCCGCCGCCGGGCCACCAACGCGGTCCACCAGCACTCCGGCGACCGCACCGCCGGCCGCACTGGCACCGACCGCCATGGTGGTCACCCAGGTGTACGCCTCGTTCAGCATGCTGACCGGGGCGATCCGGCCGACCATGGTGTTCTCGACGGTCAGCGCCGGGGCGATCACGGCGCCGCCGAGCGTCAGCGCCACACCCAGGGCCAGCGGGTGCGGCATCACCGCGTACACGACGAAGCTGGCAGCGACCCCGGCGAGCAGCCAGGCGAACTGCCGGGACGCGTCGACCGCCGGTCGGCGGATGCCGAAGTAGATCCCGCCGGTGGCGCTACCGACGGCCCAGACCGCCAGCAGTACGCCGGCGAGGCTGCCGCCGTCGTCGTTGGTGCCCAGGTAGTTGGAGGCGTACGCGGGCACCGCCACGCCGGCCGTACCGAAGCCGATGCCGAGCCCGCCGACGCAGGCGAGCAACGCTGGGAAGCCGGGCACCCGCAGCGGGCCGAGGCCCCGGGCGTGGCCTTCCCGCAGGTGGGGCCGCCAGCCGCGCATCGCCCTACCGAGCGCCACCACGGTGGTGCCGGCCAGGGTGAGTACGGCTGCGGCGACCAGCGCGGCTGCGGCGTCGGCGATCACGACGAGCCCGGCGACGAGCAGCGGGCCGATCACGAACACCACCTCGAAGATGGTGGTCTCGGCGGCGAGCGCGGTGTTGCGCAGCGGGTAGCGGCCGCTGGCCGGGCTGGTCAGGTTGTTCCAGGCGCCCCGGATCGCGGCGCTGAGCGGCGGATAGCTGGCACCGGCGAGGCCGGACACCAGGAACACGGCCAGGATCGAGCCGCCGCTGCGGGTGGCGAACAGCAGGGCGATCAGGGCGACCGGGTGGGCGACCCCGGTGGCCAGCAGCACCGGGCTCGGGCCGAGCCGGTCGGCGATCCGCCCGGCGACCGGGCTGAGGGCCGCACCGGCGAGGGCGTAGACGCCGCCGGCGATCGCGGCGAGTGAGTACCGGCCGGTGGAGTCGCTGATCACCAGCAGCAGGGCGAGCGGGGTCATGCCGATGCTGAGCCGGCCGATGACGCCCGGGATCAGCAGGGTGGGTCCGCCGGGGATGCGCCAGACGGCGACATACTTCCGCAATCCGGACACTGTTCCGTTCCCTTCACCGGCTGGTGGCACCGGCGGCCGACGTGCTGCGGACCGGCCGATGGGCCGACGGTGGTAACGACCGCTCGGCCTGCCGACCCTAACCCGCTGACGGCCCCGCACCCCACCGGTTTCGGTCCGGTACGGGGTGCGAGGCCGCTCACACAGGCGTATTTACAACCGGCGTTGCACCGGGCCGCCGGCACCGGCGTACGCCAGCTGCTCCAGCCGGGCCACCCGCTGCTCCATCGGCGGGTGGGTGGAGAACAGCGCGGCGAACCCGCCCTTACGCAGCGGGTTGTCGATCATCAGGTGGGCCGAGCTGGCCAGCTGACCCTCGGCCGGCAGCGGCATGCGCTGCGTACCCATGTGGATCTTGCGTAGCGCGCTGGCCAGCGCGAGCGGGTCGCGGGTCAGTGCGGCGCCGGACGCGTCCGCCTGGTATTCGCGGTTGCGGCTGATCGCCAGCTGGATGATCGACGCGGCCAGCGGCCCGAGGATCAGCATGGCGAGCAGCGCCGCCGGGTTGGCGCCTTCGTCGTCGTCCCCGCCACCGAACGGTAGGAACCAGGCGAGGTGGGCCAGCATGGTGACAATGCCGGCGAGCGACGCCGCGACGCTGGAGATCAGGATGTCCCGGTTGTAGACGTGGGACAGTTCGTGCCCGATCACCCCGCGCAGTTCGCGGTAGTCGAGGATCTGCACGATCCCCTGGGTGACGCAGACCGCCGCGTTGGCCGGGTTACGCCCGGTCGCGAACGCGTTGGGCTGCATGGTCGGGCTGACGTAGAGCCGGGGCATCGGCTGCCCGGCCTCGGCGGCCAACTCCCGGACCATCTGATGCAGCGCCGGGAACTCCGCTTCGCTGACCGGCTGGGCCCGCATCGAGCGCAGCGCGAGCTTGTCGGACCAGAAGTAGGTGCCGGCGTTCATCGCCAGCGAGACTCCTACGGCGATCATCAAGCCGCCGCTGCCGCCGAACCAGTAGCCAACGCCGAGGATCATGGCGGTGAGCAGGCCGAGCAGGGCTGCCGTCTTGAGACCGTTGTGGTGGCTGTGCACGTTCACTCCCTCTCCACCGGGTCATCTGGAGGACCCCACGGCAGGTGCAACGCTCACGTACCCACTGCGCATCCCGCAATAGCTGAGAGTTAGCTGTCAATCAAGACCTGGCGGGCATGTTTCACTCATTCAGGAACTCTCACTCAGCCCGCGACGACGTCAAAGACCACCTGTGGTGCGAATCCGAGCAGAACAGCCAGAACGGTCGCGACGGCGAGCGTCGCCACCACCGGCCACGCCACCGCGCCACCAGGTGCCGGTGGCGGTGTCGGCTCCGGCGCCGGCTCCCGGGCGTACAGCGTGGCGCTGACCCGCAGGTAGTAGACCAGGCCGAGGACCGCGTTGGCGGCGACCACCAACGCCAGCCAGCCGGCCCCGCCGGCCAGCAGCGACCGGACCACCGCCACCTTGGCGAACAACCCGGCCAGTCCCGGCGGCAGACCAGCCAGCCCGATCAACGCCAGCGTCAGCGCCGCACCGACCCACGGCCGACGGCGGGCCGCACCCGCATACGCGGCGATCGGACCGCCGTCGCCGGCCGCCGGCCGCAACGCCACCACCGCCGCGAAGGCGGCCAGCTCCAACAACACAAAGAAGACGGTGTACGCGTACACCGCTGCGACGGCCACCGCCTGCTCCTCGGCGCCCCGCCCGGCCACCCCGGCGGCCGCCGCCAGCGGCACCAGGATGTAGCCGGCCTGCGCGATCGACGACCAGGCCAGCAGCCGCACCATCCGCCGCTGCCGCAGCGCGACCAGGTTGCCGACCGTCATCGTCGCCACCGCCAGCACCGCCAGCACCGGCCCGGACGCGGCCAGCTGCGGGGTGAGCCCTTCGGTCACCACCGCGACGATCGCCACCACGCCGCCGAGCTTCGACGCGGTCGACAGGTACGCGGCGACCGGCAGCGGCGCACCGTCGTAGGTCTTCGGCGCCCAGGCGTGCAGCGGCACCGCCGCCACCTTGAACGCCAGGCCGGTCAGCAGCAGTACCACACCGACCCGGGCCAGCCGGGCCTGCCCGTCGGCCGAGCCGCCGACGACCGTACCGGCCGGCTCGGCCAGGCCGCTGGCTCCGGCGAGCAGGTCGAGGTGCACCACACCGTACGAGGCGTACAGCAACGCGACGCCGAGCAGCGCCACCGCCGTGGACACCACGCTGACCACGAAGAAGCTCACCGCCGACTCGGCCGAGGCGGCCCGCTGCCGGCGCAGCCCGACCAGGATGTACAGCGGCAGAGTGAGCGTCTCCACCGCCACGACCAGGGTGATCAGGTCCCCGGCGGCGCCGAGCACCACCCCGCCGGTCATCGAGCAGGCCAGCAGGAAGCAGTACTCGCCGGCCGGCACCGCACCGGAGTTCAGCAGCGGCGCGGACAGCGCGAGCACGCCGGCGGTGAGCACCGCGAACAGCAGCGCGACCAGGGCGGCCCGGCCGTCGGCGACGTACGAGCAGGCGAACCCGCCGTCAACGAGCCCGCCGTCGGGCAGTCCGCCCTCGGCGGGTACGCCGGACGGCGTACCGCAGAACGTGGCCCGCGCCGGATGCGCCAGCGCCACCAGCGCGGCGAGGCCGACCCCGGCGGCGCCGGCGACCGCCGTCGCCCCGGTGACCGCCCGCCGGCCGACGAACAGGTCGGCCAGCAGCACCGCGACCGCGGTCGCCGCCGCCAGGTACGCCGGCAGCAGCGCCAGATGGTCGATCGGCTGTGCCACGGTCCCGTCGGTCACCGGATCACCTCCAGCAGGATCGTGACCGGCGACTCGGCGACGCCGAGCACCAGCGCCGGCACCAGCCCGATGGCCAGCGCCAGCAGCACCAGCGGCGCCCAGGCCAGCGCCTCGGGCCGGCTGATCGCCGGGGCGGGCGTCACGGCCCGGACCGCCGGCCCGGCCGGGCCGTGGGTGACCCGGCGCAGCATCCGCAGCAGGTACGCGGCGGTCACTGCCGCGCCGACCGCCGCCACCGCCGCGAGGGTGATCCACAGCGGTCCGCCGCGCTGCCAGGCGGCGACGACGGCGAATGCCTCACCCCAGAAGCCGGCCAGGCCGGGCAGGCCGAGGGAGGCGATCGCCGCGTAGCCGAGCAGCCCGGACAGCGCCGGGGAGCGTTCCCGCAGTCCGCCGAGGGCGACCAGCTCGCCGGTGTGGTAGCGGTCCTTGACCGCCCCGGCGAGGAAGAACAGCAGGCCGGTGATGACGCCGTGGGCGATGTTGCCGATCAGCGCGGCCTGGATGCCGGTGGCGCTCAGCGTGGCGATGCCGAGCAGCACGAACCCCATGTGTCCGACGCTGGAGTAGGCAATCAGCCGTTTCAGTTCGGTCTGCGCCAGGCACACCAGGGAGCCGACGATGATCGCGGCGACGGCGAGGGCGCCGAGCACCGGGGCGGCCCAGCGGGCTCCTTCGGGGGCGACGCCGACGGCGACCCGGATCAGCCCGTACGTGCCCATTTTGAGCAGCACCCCGGCGAGGATCACGCTGCCGACGGTGGGTGCCTGGCTGTGCGCGTCGGGCAGCCAGCTGTGCAGCGGCCACAGCGGCGCCTTGACCGCGAAGGCCAGCGCCAGCAGCGTGAACGCGAAGAGCTGGGTGCCCCGGCCAAGTCCGTCGCCGCCGGTGAGCACGGTCAGGTCGGCGGTGCCGGCGGCGGTCGTCACGGTCACCACGCCGACCAGCAGCAGCACCGACCCGGCCAGGGTGTAGACGGCGAACTTGGTCGCCGCCCGCCGGTGCGCGGTGTCGGCCCGGTCGCCGCCACCGGCGGTCCGGCCGTCGCCGCCCCAGCCGGCGATGATCGCGTACATCGGCAGCAGCACGACCTCGAAGAAGACGAAGAACAGCACCAGGTCGAGGGCGAGGAAGGTGCCGACGATGCCGACCTCGACGACCAGCAGCAACGCGACCAACGCCCGCCCGTTGCGGCCGTGTGGGGCGCGCCAGACGGTGTACGCGCAGCAGAGCAGGGTCAGCCCGGTGGTGAGCAGCACCAGCGGGTACGAGATCCCGTCGACGCCGAGGTGCAACCGCAGGTCCAGGGCGGGCACCCAGGGCAGGTCGAGTTGATGCCAGGGCAGCACCCCGGGTGGGCCGTCCAGCGGTGGACCGTACGCGAACCAGCCGACCCCGGTCGGGTCGCGCAGCAACGGCAGGCTGATCAGGAACGTCACCGCCGCGAAGGCGGTGCCGGTGATCCGGCCGGCCCGGTCGCCGCCGACCGGCAGGGCGAGCAGCAGCGCACCGAGCGCCGGCACGACCAGCACGGCCAGCAGGGCGAACTGCCCGACGGTCCAGCCGTCGTCGGCGTACGTCATCATCGGCGGCCCCCGCTCATCCCGCGCTCCCCAGTGCGGCGGCGGCCGCGGTCGCCAACCCGATCAGCAGTACGCCGGCGAGGACCATGGTGACCGCCCGGGGCAGCGGGGCGGCGTGCCGGCGGCGCAGCCAGTCGCCCAGCCCGGTCACCGCCCGGCCGGTGCCGGTGACCGCGCCGTCCACGCCGGACTCGTCGCCGACCCGGGCCGCGGCGGCGAGCGCCGTCACCGGGCGGACCACCACGGCCCGCTGCACCGCGTCGAGCCAGAACGCCGCCGCGAACGCCGGCCGCAGCGGGCCGAGCACCCGGGCCGGGTCGGCGGCCGGGTCGCGTCGGTGCAGCCATACCGCCGCGCCGACGCCGACGGCCAGCAGCAGCACCGGCAGCACCAGGTCGGGACCGAAGTGCACCAGCTCGTCCCGCAACGGTGGGAACTGGTCGCCGGCGGGTCGGTTGTCGCCCGGACCGAATCCCGCGCTGGGCTGCGGGGCGTTGAGCCAGTTTGTGAAGGTGGTGCTGAACGCGGCCAGGCCGAGCAGCCCGGCCGGCACGGCCAGCGCCAGCACCGGCCAGCGCATCAACGCCGGCGGGTCGTGCGGGTGCACGCCGGCGGGCACCCGGGACGGCCCGAGGAAGGTACGCAGCATCAGCCGGGTGGCGTACCAGGCGGTGACCGCCACCCCGATGAGTCCGGCGGTCCAGACCAGCCAGCCGAGCCACGCCGGCACCGGCCCGTCGCCGGGGTGGCGGGCGGCTTCGGCGGCCGCGTACAGCACGCTCTCCTTGCTCCAGAAGCCGGCCAGCGGCGGCAGCCCGGCGAGCGCGCCGAGCCCGACGGCGGTGGCGGCGAAGGTGACCGGCATCGGCCGGCGCAGCCCGCCCATCGCCGACATCAGGTTGCTGCCGACGGCGTGGATCACGCAGCCGGCGGCGAGGAACAGCAGCGCCTTGAACGCGGCGTGGGTGAGCAGGTGGAACAGCGCGGCCGGTGGGGAGCCGACGGCCAACGCGCCGGTCATGTAGCCCAGCTGGGAGACGGTCGACCAGGCCAGCACCCGTTTGATGTCGTCGGCGGCGGTGGCCGCGAACGCGCCGAGCAGCAGGGTGACGACGCCGAGCACGCCGAGCAGTATCAGCGCGGCCGGGGCGGCGACGAAGACCGGGTAGAGCCGGATCACCACGTACACCCCGGCGGCGACCATGGTGGCGGCGTGGATCAGCGCGGAGATCGGCGTCGGGCCGGCCATCGCGTCCGGCAGCCAGGTGTGCAGCGGGAACTGGGCGCTCTTGCCGGCCACCCCGGCGAGCAGCAGCAGCGCCGCCGTGGTGACCGTGGCCGGCGGGTAGTCGTGGGCGAGCACCTCGGCGATCCGGAAGCTGCCGGCACCGATGCCGAGGACCGCGATGCCGAGGAGGAATCCGACGTCGCCGACCCGGGTGACCAGGAACGCCTTCATCGCCGCCGCCGGTGCCTCGGGCAGCCGCCGGTCGTGCGCGATCAGCAGGTACGAGCAGGCGCCCATCACCTCCCAGCCGACCAGCAGCATGATCAGGTCACCGGCGACGACGACCAGCAGCATCGCGGCGGTGAACAGGCTGACCTGGGCGGCGTACGCCGGGTAGCGGTCGTCGCCGGCGAGGTACGCGACGGAGTACAGCTGCACGGCGAGCGCCACCGCGCCGACCGCGACGGCGACCAGGGCGGCGGGGCCGTCCAGCCGTACGCCGAAGGTGACCGCCAGCCCGCCGACGTCGACCCACGGCCGGGACTGCTCGACGGTCGGTGCCCCACTGGCCAGCAGCGCGACGGCGACGGCCAGCGCGGCGGTGGCACCGCCGACGCCGAGCCCGGCGGCGACCCGCCGTCGGGTGGCGGACAGCGGGTCGGGTCGCAGGCTGACCAGCAGGCCGACCAGGGCGGCCGCGAACGGTACGGCGGGCAGCAGGTGGCCCAGGGTCGACCCGGTCACCGGGTCACCTCCTGCCGCTCGGCGACGCTGTCGACCTGCACGGCAGCGTCGTCGGCCGGCGGGTCTGCGTCCAGCGGCCCGTCCGCATCGTCGCCGAGCGGCACGTCGTCGACGATGACGCTGGCCCGCAGCCGGTACAGGTGCAGCACGATGGCCAGCCCGACACCCACCTCGGCGGCGGCGATCACGATGATGAACAGGGCGAACGTCTGCCCGGTGTACGGCAGTGCGGCGCGCACCGTGGTGTCGGCGGTGACCAGGATCAGGTTGACGGCGTTGAGCATCAGCTCGACCGACATCAGCAGCAGGACGGCGTTACGGCGGCGCAGCACGCCGTACAGGCCGAGCCCGAACAGCGCGGCGGCGACGAGGTACGGGATGACCGGGCGCATCAGCCGCGCCCGCCCGGCTCAGTCCACTCAGGCTGCCCGGCCTGCTCGGGCGGTGCGCCGGCTTCGGGACTCGGCGCCGCGCCGACGTCGGGGCGGGACAGCACGATCGCGCCGATCAGCGCGGACAGCAGCAGCACCGACAGCACCTCGAACGGCAGCACCCAGCTGCCGAAGACGGCCGTGCCGAGCCGGTCGGCGGTGCCGGCGTCGGGCAGGTCGACGCGCGACCACCGGTACGCGTCGACGAACAGTGCGGCCAGCCCCAGCCCGGCCCCGCCGCCGATCAGCGCTGCCGGCCAGCCGGGCCGGTCCAGGTCGGTGGCGGCACCGATCGGGGCGCGGGTGAGCATCACCGCGAACAGCAGCAGCACCACGACCGCGCCGACGTAGATCAGCACCTGCACCCAGGCGACCAGTTCGGCGGTGAGCACCAGGTACAGGCCGGCGACGGCGCCGAGGCAGCCGACCAGGTACAGCCCGGCGCGGACGATGTGTCGGGTGGTCACCACCAGAGTGGCTGCGCCGACGGCGACCGCGCCGAGGGCGAGCAGCAGCACGTCCGTACCGGTCACGTGGTCGCCCCACGGGCAGGTCGGCCGGGCGCGGCGGCCTTGCGGGCGGCGGCGGTCTCCTCTTTGGCCGGTTCGCCGTTCGGGTCGTGCGCCGGTGGCGGCGGTACGCTCGCCATCCACTCGCCGAGGTGTTCCTTGTCGTGCAGCAGGTTCCGGATGTCGTACTCGGCGTACTCGAACTCGGGCGACCAGTAGAGCGCGTCGAACGGGCAGACCTCGACGCAGATGCCGCAGTACATGCAGAGCGAGAAGTCGATGTCGAACCGGTCGAGGACGTTGCGCTGCCGGGCCCGTGCCGCCCCCGGCACCTGCACCTCCTCCTTGTGCGAGTCGATGTAGATGCACCAGTCGGGGCATTCGCGGGCGCAGAGCATGCAGACCGTGCAGTTCTCGGCCAGCAGCGCGATGACCCCACGGGAGCGGGGCGGCAGGTCGGGGGCGACGTCCGGGTACTGCTGGGTGTGGGCCGGGGAGACCATCGTCTTGAAGGTCGTCGCCAGGCCTTTCAGCAACCCTTCGCCGTGCCCGCCACGGTGCCCGCTCTCGCTGTGTCCGGTGCCGCTGTGTCCGGTGTCGTGCTCCTCGCCGCTCATGCCGGTCGTCCGCCGCGTCGGTCCATGCGCCTCATCCTGCCGAATCCGTGCCGGGCACGCGAGCACCTGATCTCCGTTGCCTTCGATCTCCGTCGGCCGATTGCCAAACCCGTCACCAGCGGCCGACCCGTCACCAGCGGCCGAGGCAGGCGTACCCGGGGTCCGGTTCGACGACCGGCGGCTGCGGGTCCGGGCCGGCGGTCAGGTCGACCAGCACCCAGGCCGCCGTCGAGGTCGACCAACGGTCGGCGGGGAAGTCGCGGATCTCCACGACGGTGCCGAGCTCGGCGAGCTCGGCGGCGACCCGGGTCGGGTAGTCGGCCGGCTCGCCGCTGAGGTTGCGGCCGTGCACGTACCAGACCCGATCGGCGTCACCGAGCCATTCGCCGAACGCCTGCGGGTCGCATTTGTCGTGATCGGACGGGTACAGCCGGACGGTACGCGGTGCCAGGTCGTGCTGCGGCCCGTACCAGACCACCATCCGGTAGCTGAACCAGTAGAACAGTACGACGTCGCCGGGTCGGGCCCGGGCGGCCACGTCGGCGAGCGCGGCGGGGCCGGCGTCCTTCATCCGTGGGTCGATCACCTGCCGGTACGCCGCGACGGCCGCCGGGTGGGCGATCACCGGCAGCACGGCGGCGGCCAGCAGCAGCGCCAGGGACGCCACCGCCACCCGACCGGCCCGCCGGGCCAGCCCGGCGCTGGCGTGCAGAGCCAGCCGTACGCCGCCGTCCAGGCCGGCGACGACCAGGATCACCGTCGGGGCGATCAGCCAGGTCGCCACCCGGTCGGCGAGCGGCAGGCCCCGGGCCGCCGCGGCGGCCACCGCCACCAGCAGGGTCCCGCCGAGCATCGCCGCCCACAGCGACCGGCGCCGCCAGATCAGCACGGCGACGCCGGCCACGACCAGCAGCAGGACCAGCAGCGGTTGACGCCAGTCCAGGGTCACCGTGACGAAGCTGGACCACATCCGGGGCAGCCAGGCGAGGATCTCCACCGGCCCGGAGCCGGCCGGCGGGGTGCCGTCGGCGAAGTAGTCGGACTGGCCGGGCATGAACGGGAACCGGCGACGGCGGTGGATCAGGTAGCCGGCGAAGGCAACCGCCGGCGCGGAGCCGGCGAGCAGGACCGCCGCGTCGGTCCAGCGGCGGCGCAGGATGAGCAGCAGAGTCATGCCGGCGACGGCACCGGCGAGGGCCAGTACCGCGGTCAGGCTGACGAAGACGGCGACGCCGGTGGCCGCCGCCCAGCCGACCGGGATCAGCCAACGGGACCGGCCCTGGCGGGAGCCGACCGACGCCAGGTACCGGTCGCCGAGCAGCAGTACCGCCAGGGCGATCGCCGATTCGACGGCGTACTGCTTGAGCTCGCCGACGTAGGTCAGGATCATCGGCGCTGCGGCGATCAGCGCGGTCGCGGCCACCGCCGCCCACCGCCCGACCACCCGGTGGGTGATGATCGCGGTCAGCGCCAGGACGGCCAGCATGCCGGCCAGCGACGGCAGCCGCAGCACCCGTTCGCCGTCGCCGAACGCCCACCACAGGGTCTTTTCCAGCCAGAGCCAGCCGACCGGGGCGACCTGCTGGAACTCCATCCCCCGGGTCAGTTCGAGGAAGGTGCGGCGCAGGTTGATGGCAATGGCGGTCTCGTCGTTCCACAGCCAGTTGCCGGCGGCCCAGACCATGATCTGCCCGGCGGCGCCGACGACCAGGGTCACGGCGAGGGCGATCCGGGCCGGCCAGCGCAGCTGGTCCCGGTCCAGCCAGCGCAGCCGGTCCCGGGGCGGCTGGCGTAGCCGGTCCCCCGACGGCCCACCGCTGCCGGCCGGCGGCGGCTCGTCGGGCCCGTCGGGTCGGTCGGGTCGGCCGTCCGCACGCTCCTGGGTGTGCGTGGCGCTGGTCATCAGATGGTCACCTTCACCCCTGCCGTGAGTACCAGCTGGGCCAGGGCGAGCGGCACCAGCACCAGCCAGCACAACCGTTGCAGCTGGTCTTCGCGCAGCCGGGGGAACGACACCCGCAGCCAGATGATCACGAACGCGACGGCGAAGACCTTCAGCAGCGTCCACAGCCAGCCGAGCTGTTCGACGCCGAACGGCCCCTGCCAGCCGCCGAGGAACAGCACGGTGGTCAGCGCGGCGATGACGACGATGCCGGCGTACTCGGCGAGCAGGAAGAACGCGAACCGCAGCCCGGTGTACTCGGTCAGGTAGCCGAAGACCAGCTCGGAGTCGGCGATCGGCATGTCGAACGGTGGGCGGCGGATCTCGGCCATGCCGGCGAGGAAGAACACGATCAGGGCGGGTGCCTGCCAGAGCAGCCACCAGGGCCGCCACGCTTCGACGATGCCGGACAGCGACAGGGTGCCGGCGGCCATCGCGACGCTGGCGGCGGCGAGCACCAGCGGCAGTTCGTAGGCGAGCAGCTGGGCGGCGCCGCGCAGCCCGCCGAGCAGGCTGTACTTGTTGGCCGACGCCCAGGCTGCCATCAGCACGGCGACGACGCCGACGCCCATCACGGCCAGCACGAAGAACAGGCCGACGTCGAGCGGTTGGCCGACGAGGTCGCCCGGCCCGAGTGGGATGACGAGCAGGACCAGCAGGTACGGCACGAGGGCGATCGCCGGGGCGAGCCGGAACACCGGCCGGTCGGCGGCGCGCGGGGTGATGTCCTCCTTCTGCACGAACTTGACGCCGTCGGCGATGAGTTGCGCCCAGCCGTGGAAGCCACCGGCGTACATCGGGCCGAGCCGGCCCTGCATATGCGCCATCGCCTTGTGTTCCAGCTGCCCGACGAGCAGCGGCAGGGTGAGGAACGCGACGACGACGGCGCCGACCCGGATCGTCAACTCCAGCCAGAGCGGCATCAGGGCGTACCCCCGTCGGGGTCGGCGTCGCGCGCGGGCCTGGCGGCCTGCGGACCCCATTCGGTCGGCAGCGGTACGCCCGGTGGCCGCATCGGGGCCCGCCGGGCTCCCCCGCCGCCGCCGGCCGGTTCGCCCGGTTCCTTCGCGCCCGGCCACGGCTTGGCGACCCGGGCGGCGAGGACGAACTCCTTGCGCAGCGGGTGGCCTTCGAACTCGGGGGGCAGCAGCAGCGGGGTGAGTGCGGGG